>Ga0222713_10001660_pt1 | contig 24669 bp, 18 predicted proteins | sample C33_649DmetaG_FD_165061 | JGI IMG/M metagenome (GOLD analysis project Ga0222713, IMG submission 165061) | Estuarine water microbial communities from San Francisco Bay, California, United States - C33_649D | ecosystem: Environmental > Aquatic > Marine > Unclassified | place: USA: California...
CTGTAATATCTGAATCTTTTTTCTTTGTATAAGCCAAATCTCCTAACAACATCCCTAATTTTGGTATTGCTCCATATTTTAATAAGTTAACAAATGGATTATTTGCAGCTATTTCAGCATCTGCTATAATATAAGATTCAAGGAAGCTTTCATCTTCTTTCTCTTGCCTATGAGCTGTTTCAGCACCACTTAACATGCTTTCATATTCAGGTACATGGACTAAATTTTTACTTACATGCTGCCCAAAAAACTCATAAGAACCATCTTCATTTTTCTCTATTTTATCTTTATTTAAATACCCTAGAGCATAAAATGCTGCTCCCATAGTACCCAATTGCAACGCCTTGCCTAATAAATCAGCTTGAGCTTCTGTTAACCCCTGTGTTCCTTTATATAACATTTCAGCTATGCCGGGGAATGATGTTCCGCCTAATCCAGAAACTTTTCCACGACCACTAGTTTCTGTTTCAGATTTGCCCATTATAGCCCTTATTAAGCCATATTTTACAGCAAATGCTCTTCCCATAAAATTTACTGGTATTTTAACAATAGGCAATTCTGATTGAACTATTTTACCTAATAAGCCCGTATTTTGAGTAAACTTTCTAAATTTATCAACAAATTTATTATCATTCATTAAAATAGCCCATTTTGCATGCTCTAATGATAATTTATTTATTCTTTCTATTACATCTTCATTAGTTACATCATAATTATCATATTCATCTTGTAATGCTTTTTTCTGCTTTTTATTTAAATTAGGCTCACTTAATTTTTCAGTTATTTCAGCCATTTTAGTTAAATTAAATACCATTTGTTGCTCATGAGCGTAAGCAAATTCAGGATTTTTTATAAAAGATTTCACATACCCATGTGAACGTCCCGGAATTTCCATCAAGCTTCCTGATGCATTAAGTTCATCATACATTATAGGTCTGCCATATAATAATTCTTTAGTGTCAGTTCCAGACATTACTTCCTTTAAATTAGTTAATGAAAAGTTTCTAATCCATTCAGAATAATATTTACCTAAAGAACTCCATTTAGGATCACCCCAAATAGCTTGCTTTTCTTTTATACTTTTTGGAGTTATAGCCGAAATAAATTTACCAATACCAAATCTTAAAGGCTTTAATAAAAGACCATGCCCTACAACTGCCGCTAATTTTATAAATGTTGAAGGATAAGATAAAACATTAAATCTTTGCCATCTTAATATCTTATCTCCAATTCTTTCAGATAATGGCTGATTAGACATCATATCTTGTCGTCTTTCCTCTTGCCATTTAAATTGTTGAATTGCAACTTCTTTTTGAGCTAATTCATATTTCTTAACCTTCTCCCTTAAAGTACCTTCTGACTTACTTAAAGACTTTTTAATATTATTATATTCAGCAGATAATAACATTGGCTCTAATTCGCCTGCTTTATTTTTTTTAGTTAACAAATGGTTTACTACATCTTCTTTAGTAAAATCTGGGAATATATCTTTTATATCATTTAATACATTTTGAACTAATTCATCAAATTTTACAATACCTTGATATACTTTTTCTGCTGCTATTTTTGAAATTTCAATAGCTATTTTAGGATCAAATCCAGATGTGGCTTGACCTCCCAATTTTCTTAAATTTTCTAATGATTTAGCAACTCTTTCATTAGATTTCTTTATTGTTTCACTAGTTTTTTCTGCCCTTTCTGCTTTTTTAATTTCGCTTGCTTTATCCTGCAATTCTTTTAGTTTTTGATTTTCAATCATCAACTTTGCAGTTTCTTCTCTAGACTTTTCTAAATCTAATTTAGCTTCTTCTAATTTTGATTTAGATTCTTTTAATTTTTTGTGAGCATCTTTTATTTCCTGTTCTTGTTCTGGCGTTAATTCTTTAATTCCTTTAGATGCTTTATATTGATCCATCATATCAAGAACTGTAAGGTCTTTATTTACCCACAATTGTCTTAACCTAAATATAGTACTAGCAGAACGACCAATATTTCTATTAGCCAATGCATTATTCATCATTTCATTCTGAACTTGTAATATTCTATTCTGAAGTTCTTTAATTTGTTTTGGGTCTGTAATATTTAATATTTCTTTTTGTAATGCATTTTCTCTTCCTTTTAAATCAGCTAAATCATACATTAATACAGCTTGATCAAATTCATTTCCTTGCTTTGTAGTTAATAATCTTTCTCTAGTTTCTTTGGCTAATTTTGGATTTAACTTAATTTTATCTTTAACTCTTTGAATTACATTCTCTAAATTAGTATCTTCTAATTTAGATGTAATTTGATCTAACGCTTCTAATCCAAATTTATTTTCAACAAATGCGTCATTAACTACATTTGCCATTTTTATATAATTCTCATCGGCTCCTTCTGGGATATTAACTTCTGTTGGTGCTTTAGTTGGAGGCTCTGATATTGGTAATATTTTAGCACCTTCTTCTTTTGGAGCTGCTTCATATTTAAATTTAGATAAATCAATAGCATTTTCATCTATGAATCTATCTAAACCGCCTTTTGCAAGATAAGCTTTAAGCTCATCTTCATTAAACTTTTTCTTCCCAATATAATATTCGCAAGGATTTGCCATTTTTAATCGCTTATATGTTCGTCAAATTCAAGAATTTCTTTTGTTTCTTCAGCTATTTTATATTTAGCTAATAAATCTCCATAAGCACCAACTGCTTTTACTTGTATGTCTATAAATTGTTGTAAAAAATTATAAACTGCTAAATCTTCTTTTAAAGCATTTTTTGCAAAATCCTTATAATGATTATATACATCAGTTTCTGTTTCATAACCAATTTCTAAAGCATCACCTATATTTTTTACTTTATCTTCTATAGCATCTATTTTTGGCAAATCCGCACAATCTCCCATATCGTTCATAAATTCTACAATGATCTGATAATGAGTTAATTCTTCAGCACTTTCTGCTAAAAAATATTTTTGGCTACCAAATAATCCTAATCTTTGTAATTGATTAGCTAAAGATTTCCAAAGATTTGATTGGTATAATTCCCAATAAATTGACTGCTGAAGTCCCTTTTTCATTTCTGCATTAAGCAGTGATTTTACTAACATATTTTTTCTATTTTATTATTTCTAATTAAATCTTTAACTATCTGATCAAAATTACTATCTATTATTGTTTTTCTGACATTTTCTTGTCTTTTTTTAGATTTACCTTCAGATAGTAACTTATTATCATATTCTGTTCTTAATTGACCTTCATTTTTAATTTCAACTACTTCTTTAGGTCTTGCTTCTATAATATCCCCTACAACCTTTTTAGAAAATTCATCTAAAGTTAAATTAGATATTTCATCTGCACTCATATCTTTAAGTCCAAAATGTGTTGCAATAGTTTTCCATAAATCTTTAACCCATTTTTTAAAGTCAGATTTTTGAGTTTCAGTTACAAATTTTTCTCCATTATCTCCAATGGCTTTTGCAAGTGCTTCAGACTTGAAATAAGCTTCTCTTTCGCCTTTAGGCAACTTGGATGCGTTTTCTTGATAAACCTTGTTATTTTTGACATCTTTAAGGTATGTAGAGTTTTCTATCTTATTCATACCTGCATCATGCAAATCTGATCTGTTTTCTTTTGCCCAACTTAACCATAAATGTCCCGCTTCATGGAATGGAGTATTACCATTCATCAAGTCTGCATTTAATACAATTTTGCCATTTTGTTCAAAACCATAAATTTTACCTGTAGCATCGGTCATCATATTTACTCCTGTAGGATGTTCCGAAGCTGGTTTTACAAAACCTTTAGCCATACCAATTTGATTACTACCAAATTTACCTGCCCCTCCTTTTTTATCTACAGAATTATTATTTGAATCATTTAATATATCTGTAACATGTTTTGATTCACTTAAAACATTTAAAACTGGGTTTACTTTGTTACCATTTTCATCTATTTGTCTTAAATGAAATGGATAACTCTCATGACCACCTTCTTCTTTATTTAAATTAAATACTTCTACCGGATGCTTTATTTCTATAGTAGCATAAATTTCACTATTTTTCACACCTACAGTCATATTATCTGATAATAAATGTCCAATAGCATCAATTATACCTTCTTTAGCAAAACTAATTTCACCAGTTTTTCTTTCCGTAGATTTTGGTAAAGCTTCCGTATTAAGTAATTCTCTTATTTTACCAATATTTTCTTTAGCACTTTTGCTATTTTTAGCTAAATTATCAATGATATCCTGTACAAAAAATCCTCTTTTTGAAAATGTAGAATCTGTTACACCAAAGAATTTTTTAGAAATATCATCATGAATAGCTTTAGCATCTAATCTACCATCAAAATCTATATTATATTTTTTACCTACTTCTGTTAATGCTTTTCTAAAATCAGATAAAGAAACTAATTTTTTATCTACAAAATACTCTAAAACTTTCATTGCAGCTTTAGCCCCAGTATGAGATGTTAATGATTTTGATAAATCTCCTTTTGTAACAACAACATGAATGGTACCATCTCCACCAGCATCAATATCTTTTTGTCTAGCTTCATTTATATATCTGGCTAATGTATTAGCCGTAGTATTATCAGAAGATGCCCAAACATCACCAAATTTAGTAACAAAGTTTATACCTCCATTACCATCTACAATAGGTTTACCATTTTTTGTAACAACCTCTCCTGTAAGCATATTATCAGGATTAATTACTACAACGGGCTTGCCTTCTAATCCTTTAATATCAAAATTTAATTTTACAGTTCCATTATCAATTAATTTTTGCCATTGAGGTGACTCTTCAAATCCTTTTTTCTCAAAACCGCCCCAAGATTGTAAATTAACTCCTCCTGTTTTTATAGCATCTTCTAATGCTTTTGTAAAGTTTTTACCTTTTAATACGCTTACTTTTGCTTTATCACTTAATTTTTGTATACCTTTTTTTATTTTATCAACTATAGGATTATATACTTCTTTTGGTATTGATGTAGGAGTTATAGGTTCTTCAACTTTAACTTCTTCTTTTATTTCAATTGGCTTAATTTTTTCTGGTTTTTTTGATAATAAATCTATTTCTGATTTTCTAAAATCTAATACAACTTCATCATCTTTGCTTCTATTTGCTTTTGCAATGCTGTTTATTTCATCTCTAAATTCAGGATATTTAGCTACTTTTTTGCCTCCTATTGATAATGTTGCTTGATACTTTTCAGCATCTGCATTATCTAATATAACATGAACTCTAGGATACTTATTCCCATTAGCATCCCATCCTTGGTTTAATTTAAATTGATTTAATGGTTCTACTCCACTTACACCACCGTCATCTTCCTTTATTCTTTTTGTAAAAGATCTTTCGCCTTCTTTTTCTAAAGTAAAATCTGATAATGGAATAGGCTTAGATTGTTTAGTACCCGGTATTTTAACTTTTTGTGTTGATATTGGTTCTTCTATTTTTATTTCTTCTTTTACTTCAGTTGGCTTATTCATTTCAAATAATGGCTTACCATTTTCCGCTACTCCAACTTCTCTTGCTTCTCCTGACTTAACTAAACTTTTCCATACATTAATTGCATCGGGAGTTATATCAAAATCTGATTTTAATGGTTTTCTCCCTTTATTGATTAAATCATTATTTACAAACCTATATATTTCTTTGCCAATACCCTTACCTTTTACATCTGGATGTAAAACAACCCCTGCTATGGAGCTTTCACTTCTATTACCAAGTGTTTCATTATTAACCGTTAAAACTCCTATTTCCTTACCTTGTGAATGTAATAAATATACAATTTGATTATTTGTAATTTTATTATCTGTTCCCAAATCAGTAGCCGGAAATACATCTACGTTTAATTCGGCTTTGCCATTATCTATTTTTTCAACAACATCAGAAATATTTTTTTCAGGAATTGTTTCTAATAATTCTTGATTTATTGGTTTTTTAAATTTAGATTTAGTAATAGCTTCTTGTTTTACTTCAGTTGGTTTAACTTCTTCAGTTATAATTGTTTTTGTACCTATAGGCTTACCCTGCAATGAATCAAATTCTTCTTGACTTACTTCTACACCATCTACAGTATATTTTTTAATTCCTTTTGAAGGTGTTTTTGAAATCTCATAAACTTCTGAATCTATTTTTTTAATTCTATCTTCATTAGCTTTTATTTCCTCATCTATTCCTGCATGATATGCTTCATCAGATGCTTGTTTTTGCTGAATTAAATTTTGATTAGCTTCTTTTATATTATCCCTTTCAACTAATAATTCAATTGATTTTGCTCTATTTTCGCCAGTTACATTTTCAGGTACTTTTTCTGCTACTTTAGATGCTTTTTCAACGAAAATAATTCCTTCTTGATGTTGTTCTGGTGTTATAACATTATTTGATAAATCTCTATTTAAATTTACAACAGCATCTTCTGTTCCATTCTGAACACCTTGAGCTGCAATTTGTGTAGCTAATGTTTTATTATTAGATGATGCTTTTGACCTTTCTATTGCAAGCCCTGTAGCTACTTCAACTGCACCACCCGGAACTTGAGCAATCCCTTCAATTGCAATATCATCCCAATTTATTTTTTTACCAGAAGCTAATTGCGCAGTAAACTCACCCCCCATGCCTCCTCCTATTTGTAATCCAGCTTCACCAAGTCCTGCTAATAATTTTTTTGCTAAGCTTTTACCAGCTGCACCAGCTACTATTTTACCAGCTAAGCCTGCTGTGGCAGCATCAAATATTAAAATAGGCACACCATATTTAGCAGCCGTATTTCTTATTTTAGCCATTTTATTCTCATCAGAAAAAGCTTTTATTAAACTTTCTTTATCTGAAACATCAACACCATTTTCAGAAAGAGAATTTAAAATATCTTGAGATGTTGACAGATTATAACCTGCGGCTGATTGCCCTGCAAGTAAACCATACCCAGCACCAACCATAGCGCCTACGCCAGTTGGCGCACCTGCAGCAGCCCCCATAGCAACAGCAGCCGGAACTGTTTTTGTACTTGCTTGAACTAAAGCAGACAATGAACTTGCCATTGTTTCAGCTACAAACTGAACGCCAAGTAATGGATTCTCTTTAAATAATCCCTTTAATCCTTTTTCTTGATAAACCTTCTCTGATTTTGATTGAGGGAATAATTGTGCATCAGATTGCAATTGAGCTATTTCACCAAGCTCATCTGCCGTAGGTCTTTTACCTGCTGATAATATGTTTGCTACTTTACCTTGAAGCACACCTTTAGCAACTGCACCACTAATTTCAGATAATGCAGAAGGCTCTTCTCTTTCTTCTAATATTTTAACTTCTGGAGCGCCACCAAAAGCGCCGCCTAATAATGACGGCTCAATAGATATTCTTTTTTGTTCTTTAGTACCCTCTCCCTTCATTAAAAAACCCTTCTCAGCAAAAGCCTTACCTTTTTCAAAGTCTGGAGATACTGAAGGTAATTTTGTAGGGGAAAATACTTCTCCACCATCTTTTTTTTTTAATGGTTCTTCAAAAGTCAAAGAATCTATAAATTCATTTCTTGGCTTTTTGAAATCAGAGAAATTTTGAATTAATACATCATGGACTTTGCTAGCATAAGTTTTATCTGTAGCAAGTTTTTTATAAAAATCTTGCTCCCCCAACTTAAAATCATCAAAATTAGATGATAAAATATCAAATACTTTTTTCTTATAAGGTGGTTCTTGAACTGATTCTTGAGATATAACTTCTTCTTCTATCATTGTTTATTAATTTAAAATTGCTGCGCCTGATTTTTTATTTGTAGAACCTTTTACAGCTGTTTTACTTTCCTTTAAATCTTTTTTAGTTCCATAATACAAAGCTTGCTCTTTTTCTGCATAATCTCTGCTTATTGGTGGACCAACAACTACGCCTTTTTTACTTACTGGAGTAATTAACGTAATTTTACCATTTTCTGCTTTTATAGAATATTGATTATTTGGTTCTAATTTAGCTTCTTTTAATACACTAAAGAAATCTTGTTTTAAAGCACTACCCGGAACGGTTGTTGTAATAGTTGCAACATTGCCATCTTCATCATGTACTACTCCATTAGTTATTTTATAAGTACGACCTTTTGCATCAGGAGGAAGTACAATGGGCATTTCATCACTTCCTATTTTATCAAAAATATGAACATCTGGTTGACTTGGTTCATTACTTTTTAATTTCATAGCAGCTCTTGCATTTTTTGCAGATTCTCCTCTATAAAATTTCATATTTTCATATGCTTGTGTAGGTCTTTCTCCACCGGGTTTTATTTCAGAAGGAGCCTCTTCTATTGTATGAGCTAAAAATATAGCTTCTCTTGTTAATGGCATTTTGCCACCTATTGTTTTATTATAAACTTCAGATAATCTTTTAACCTCTGATGGGTCATTTAATAATGTTTGTGCAAATTCTTGCGCCCCTCTTTTTTGTATTGTTCCAAAAGCAATTCCTTTTAATTCATTTAAATCTGGAACAAAAGTGGTTAATGTCCTTTCAGTAATACCATTTGGTAATGGTTCTGTAGTTACAGCACCCGGATTTTTAGTAACGTTTCTTAATTGATCTTTATACTTAACTACATCATGAGGATCAAATATTTCTATTCTTGAAGTATCTGGAGCCTCATATCCTAAACCTACTGGTTTCATTGCATTAGCTGTAACTTCTAAATCTCCAACAATATGCTTACCTGCTTTTCTTGCTTGATCTAATACTGTATTATACGCCTTTCTTTCAGCAGTAGCCTGCTTGCCTAAATCTATATAAGATACAGCATCTTTCAATAAAGCAGAATATTCGGCTTGCGCCTCGTAACCATATCTTGCTGGATTAAGAATAGCTTGTTTATTTTTTATCCAATTTTCCTTAATTCTATTGTATTTATTTAAAAACTCTTTACTTTCCCCTTCAGCTAATCCGGCAGGATTTAGGGATTTTTCATAATCCATAAAAAACTTCTCATAAGCTTCAGCTTTAGCTCTTTCTTTTTGTTGAAGTTGAATAGCTAATTGAGTTGGCTTAGATGAAAAATCCATCGCCACTCCTTTGTAATATGGGTTAATACCTAATAGTCCTGTTGCTGCCACTTTAAAAAATTTTTATTATTCTCCAATATATTTATTTCCGCTATATATGCCTCCTTTAGATTTTTTTCCTCCGCCAAGACCACCAAAATCAGCTGACATACCAACTGAAGCCAAGTTAGACAAAGAACTCATTGTATTTTGCACATCTCTTGCATATTCCTCATTAGCTGCCGCTGATTTCATTTGTTTAAGTCCTAACACGCGATTATAAGGAGTCATTTCGTTAATATCAAATTTCTTATAATCTTCAGCAGTTTTCATTTGAGTCGCACCACCTAATTGACCAAATCTTGCATTTCTTTGAGCTTCAGCTTGTGCGCCTAAATTTTGCATAGCAGCATTTTGACCAAGAGCTAATCTACTAATACCACCAATTGCTGATCTTCTATCTTGCAATGCTCCTAATCCTTGAGCCGTAGCTCTTTGAGCGTTCATTGCACCTAATTGATATTGTTGAGATTGGTATGGATTTTCCTTGTACCTATTCATTGCTTGTTGGTAGTAGTCATCAATAGACTTGCTTCCTTTATACAAAGGACTTTGTTGAGCATATTGATCTAATTCTCTTTCTCTACTTTTTCTTTTTTGATTAGAACCAATAGCTGAAATGCCGCCTGCAAGAGCGCCTGTACCAGCTGCTACTGCGCCTATTGCTAAAGCTGTTGATCCTGCGATTGCGAAAGCCATAATTCCTGATTTTTATTTTTTAAAATTTCTTTATATTCTTTACCAACATCTGTACCAGTAATCTGATTTATGTGTGGTTCTAATATTTTATCTTCTATTCCTTCTACTATCTTTTCAATTTCCTCTTCACTTAAATTATTGTATTCAGATTTCATTCCATCTATTCTGTGAAATGTAGTCCAAATACAATCTTCTAATATAAACAATACTCTTCTTGTTCCCGGAGTCGTAATTCCAGTATATGGAGCAGTTATTTCATACCATTCATCAGCATCAATAGAAACGGCAACTTTTCCATAAGATACAACATAAGGATGTTCTGTCTTATGTATTTTACTTGTCCATAAAGAACCAGCAGGCATAAAGATTTCTCTTATGTACATTCCTTCGGTAAATTTATGAACTAATGGTCCATCTATTAACTCATCAGGAAACTGCATCATAGAAGCTTCTAAATTATCTACTATGTTATCGTTCTCTCTTACAATCACTATCTATTATTCAATGGTGAGTTAATATATTTAGTCGTTGCGCTGTTCAAATATACGAAAGAATTGGCATTAGTTTTCTCAAATTTTATTACAATATAATTGCCCTTTAAGGTATCCCCTTCTACAAGTCCACCTTCGCTGTTTGCGTCCCTTAAAAATGATGCATGGTACTCCGATTCTAGGGTTTCAAAATCAGTCGTCAAAAGCTCACTTTCTTGCTTTACCCCACTACTTCCGCCAGTATCCATTTGAGTATATATAATAGGACAAGCCCATGTAGTACTACCCGTTTCCATAATAGAAATCCATGTCTTTTTATCCAAAGAATTTGTATTAAATACGGTAGTTATAAACGCATTACCCTGCACTCCATAAAAGTTGCAGTATGTACTATTGTTATCATGCGCCCATATTTCGCCGTCTTTAAAAGAAAAAAGCTTTGTATTCAGGTCACCCATAAATTCAGGGTAATATGAATAAAAGGACTCAAAAGCATTAGCCACCTCGTCAAAGGATATGGTAAATGGGTCTTGATGATATGTTAATACACTAGGCATTTTATACTATTGTCAAATTTAAAGAATTGGTACAACTACCTGTTGATGTAACTGTAATTTGAGTAGCGGAAGCATTTGCAACTACGCTTTTGCCAGCAAGCAATTCTGATAATGTTGCTGTTGATGGGGTAACGCTTCCCACATTTGCTGTAAGGTTGAAATTTGGTCCCAAGTCTGCGCCTTGTCCTGAATTTAATGTTACTAATACATTCATATTATTTAATTTTTATATTTATTAAGGATTTGCTGAAAATGTGAAATTAAAGAAGGACATATCTCCTCCAAATCCACTGTTATATATAAGTGTTACACTAGTTGTGCCTTCGCCAGTAATACTTGTTGGTGACATTGCCGGACCTCCATTAGCGAATAAATAAGGATTATTAATATACATATTTAAACTAAAATAATTATTTAATATTATTTTTAATTCATCCGAATCTGTCCATGTAGTTCCACCTAAAAACGCTTGTCCGCTTCCGCTATATGGCACAGTGACAACATCAACTAAAGTATTATTTTTCTCAATAGTAGCTTCTACACTAATTGAACCTCCATTTACCAATGTTGAATACACTTCAGCTAAACCAGTTCCAAAAGTACAATCATAAGCTGGCTGGACTGTAGCAGAACCTCCATTATAATCACAATCAAATGGAATAATTGTAGCTGATCCGCCATTATAATCACAATCAAAGGGGATTATAGTAGCAGAACCTCCGTTGTAATCACAATCACCGCTATATCTATTAATTTCCTCCATTGCTATAATATACTTATTGGTATAAGCATCAAATACGCCATAGATACAAGGATTTCCTGTGTAAACGCCCTCTCCGGCAACTCCATTATTTAAATTTTGTCTATACGCTTTAAGCTCTGGTACAAAAAATGCATTTGTGCCATAAATAATACTTAATGGAGTAATTCCATCTTGAGCTAATCTACAAACAACGCCTCTGAAATTATCTACAAAATAGTCTGCAAAGTTATTCCATGCAAGACTTGTAGCCGCATCTCCTATTCCATACTCACCTGCGTAATATTGAATTTTATTAATAAGCTGATTACTATTTGCCTGTAATGGGTTGCCAGTTACATCTTTTACAATCTGTGTTAAAATAGGCACATTACCTACTTTAAATTGTTGATATACTTTTAAGTATCTATCTCTTACATGCAATCTTAATACATCACCAAAGCTTCTATCGTACTCATCAAAATCTTCGTAATAAAATCTATTTGTAGCGTTAAGGTTTGTGTTTGATTGATAAGCTTGCCCAAATCTTATTAATGTTGGGAAATATGTTAGTTTAGCATTTTCATCTATTGCAGATGGTCTGCCGTTGCTATTTGTAATTAAATTATATGTATCAGTAAAGCTTGATTCAATAATTTGAATTTCCTTATCTTTTACAACATTAAAATCAAAATTAAATGGCTGTATATATACTTTGTTATTCCCAATACTGTCATTTTGAGATGTAGCACCTAACCAAACCTTTGCAGTTGCAGGAACCGTAAACCTTTTATTTATTTCAAACGAAGTATTTACATTTTGTACAATACTTTCAACCTCATTTGCCAACAATGAAACCGTATATCTATATGGAGCTGTAGTTGTTAAAATTATAGCATAAACAGAAAAATTTGATGTACCATCTGATATTAATTGCAAAGTTCCATTTATAGATAAGACCTTCTCTGCAGTTGCTGATTTATTATAAAAGAAATACCCAGCATCTGCCCAAGTAGGGAACCCCCCTGCTCCTTCCGTTGTATCAACAGGAACATTAGCTTGTGCCTGTATTTTATATGAATCATTTTCTATTGTTCTATCTAATGGCAAAGGGAAAGATTCTGAATTTATTTGATAAGCCCCTAATGTTTCAATATCCCATGATGTTGCGCTAAAATTATAATAATCGCTATAAGGAACTGTACGAAGTCTATAAAATAAATCTCCATTAGTTACAGAAACTGTAGCACCACCATTTTCTAATTGAGTATATCCAAAATGATACCTATCTACAGTACCCGGTTTCCCAATTCCAAATTGTTTCCCAAATTCATAATAAAACCTTTGAGTTGAAGATGAATTTGCAGTAAAATTATATAATAAAATTTCATAATGCTGCCAATCAGATGTTCCGGGAAACTTAAATGTTGCACTTATATCACTTTCTGGATATCTTATTTTTAAGAAATTACCTGTTGCAGTATAAGTATTATTATCTTTAGCTATTGGAGGTAAATAATCTATATTGTATTCAAATGATGCCACTGTACCTACAATTTCATAATCAAATTGCTCTGGTATATTTTGAGGAGCATTATCAGAATCATATCTTCTTATAAATCTAATTCTATCCCCTTCTGTATAATTATAAGAAACTACATTTTGAGTAGAACTTATTGATTCGTTATATGCTGCTATATTACCAATCCCAATATAAAAAAACCTACTATTATCCACGCCATTTGTAATGCCTGCATAAGCAGATTCACTTACCCAGCATAATCTTTTATTAAATGTTGTGTTATTAGACCTTAAAACTTGATAATAAGTGGCGTATAAAGGCGGTCTATTTAATATAGATAAAGTCGTTTGAGGAAACTTGATATCTAAAACTCTTGATGGAGTATTTATAGTTCCATTTACGGATGTTTGCGCTCCTATAGTTCTCCCTTGCGCATCAAAATATTGAATTGCATATTGATAACCCGAATCCCAAACATTTGCAAATTCTGTATTTTCTATAGTAAATTCACTATATTTTACACCTGATGAGGTTAATACAAACCCTGCACTAAACTCCATAGTCAAATGATTACCATCAAGAGAAACTTGAGTATAACCATTGGCTTGTAAAGCTGTAGAAATATCGGTAAGTATATCAACAACTTGGCTATCTATATTTACATAAGATATACTTAAATCGTTGCCATCTAAATCAAATGAATTTATGCAATATGTTGCAGTAGCATTATTTAATTGAGTTACATTTCCTGAAGTATTGGTACCTGTACCATAAAGGTAAATATTCATTATTGTACCTGTACCACTGCTATTACCATTTACTATAGCATAAAAACCTAATCCACATATATCATAATAAAAACCATATTCAGCAATAGCAGTACTTACGGATAAATCCATAACTGTTTTATCAAAGCCTTCAGTAATACCAGCATATAATAATACATTTCCATTGGCTAATTCTCCCGCATTTGCTTTTTGAGGAACCCAATCTTGTAATTGAGAGGTTTCAATAACATCTATTTGGCTATAAATAGCATCATTATAAAATCTAAAATTATAAACATCATTATCATTTATTGGACTAATTAAATCTTGCTTATTAAATGATTTTATTAAATACCAATCACTAGTAAGCCCGTTCGTTGTTTCTCTAAATGAAAGTTCGATTGATTTTACATCTGGTCCTCCTGTAGAAAATATAACCGCTATTCTAGCGTTATTTTCTGCATTATTATCAGTTAATGTTAATGTTGGCTGTTGTGGCAACGGAACAATACTATTTGAACTCCATACAGACTTTTCATTGTTATCATAAACATATCTATATGAAAATTGGAATAACTTATTTCTTAAATTGTTTACTGTAATTGTAGTATCATTTTCATAAACAACTTGAGGAGGCATAATTGGTGGCGCTTTTGCTACCAACAAATATTCCGCCTTCCAATCTGTACCATATACATTATTTACATTTAAACTTCTAGGCGGATTTAATCCATCGTTAAAAAATAAAATATCTCCTTCGTCATCTCTGTAATATAAATTAACAGATAGAACCTTATAAGACGGATTGAAACTTAAAATATCAATGCCATTACTATCTGTTTTACTTTCTAAAACCTTTACAACTGCATTAGCATCTACACTATAATAAAGAATACTATTATATCCATTACTATTCCAAAGAAAATAATAAGCCCTGTTTCTTACTCTATCTGCATAAAAACCAATAATTTTATTAGTCCCAGCAGGTAATGTATATGGGAGTAGAGTGTTACCAAGAATATTGGAAACAACCCTATCTTGCCCTCTTCCTTGAGCATCTTTGGTAATATTCAAAGCATCTAAATAGTCGCCATTGCTAATTCTATATTCAGCAACATCTAAATTTAGTTTACCATTAAATGGGTTATTTATTATTGGCATTTTTTACTAGGCTTTTACAGTCATTCTTTGAGCGTCTAAATTTTGTTCGTAAGCTTGCATTAAGTATAATGGCTTGAATCTAGCATTAGCTAATCTTCTTTCATTATAATAAATATCTCTTCTATCTCTTTTATCTCCTAAATTACCTTTTCTTGTACTTGGTAAATTTGCGATATCTTTCCATGCTAAAAGAGCAATCATCGCCTCTCTAAATTGCAATGGTATCATATATGTTTCATCAGGATTGCCACTTGATAAGTATTCAATCATGATGTAATCGTAATAAAAGTTCTCATTTAATAGAACTACTCCGTTTGAATCGTCTATATTAAATTGACCAACAAATGGTGAACCACTAGGCGCGCCATAAATATTAGTAAATCCATATCCATCCCAATAGTTATAAAATAATGGAGCATTTTGCTGATACCATGTAACCAAAGTATTGTCTTGAGTTAAAGCAAGTCTATCTGGTTGTTGGTCAGCATAAAATGTCATTTTGTTATTAAACTTTAATGGGATAATTTCCCCTTTAGAATTTAATACACCGACTTTTGTATAGCTAACATAATCATTTGGCAATTGAGCTGTATAATTTGTGGTATCAATAGGTATCTTAACACTTCTTATTTTATAAAAGAAATCAAGTCCCATTTCTTGCATACCTCTAAAAGCTATATTATATAATTTAGCATACTTGTGTACTCCCTGTTCTGATTGATCTATATAATCATTGATAACCGAATCTAATGTTATATAATTTCTTGCTTGTGATGCCATTTTTAATTATTTGAAACGTAAGATAATATATCGTTTTGACGAATTAAATAATAATATTCCCCATCAATTACAAATGGTTCTCCTGCGCCTTTTATATGGAAAACAACATCCCCTTCTTTGGCTTCCATTTTTACTTTGGCTGTTCCATTACCTACTTTTATGACTTGAGCCTTGCAGCTTCTTTCTCTGTAATTTTCAGGGATATAAAGTCCGCCTTCGGTAACTTCATCCGCCATAAATGGTTTTACTAATACTAAATCTCTAATTGGTGTCATATAGTTTAATTATTATTATCTACGCCATCGTTACTTGTATCTATTGGTCTTGACCTTTCAAAAGCCAATTGCCCTTTTATATATTCTACTATCATTGGAACATAATCATCAGGCACTATTAGTGTTGAATTTAAATCAGTTGAATCTCCACCACTAACCATCCTGACATTTGCTGTATATGCTGTTAATGGTATTAAACTTTTAGCGTATATATTTTTACCTTCAGTCCAATAAAGAATCTTGTTTTGTATTGGTCGTAAGTTGTCTATATAAGCAACTTGATTCATACTTAATGGTATTGCTGTTTGAGATGCTAGCTTGTCTTTAACAAACTGCAAAGTTGCAATGCCTTCATTTTTACCAAGCGCCACTGGAATTTGAGGTAAATCAATGCTATAAGTTACATTATCTATGTTCCCTAATTCAACCGTTAAATCTTTAAATGTAGTATAAAAAGAATTGTTTACATAAGCGATACCATCCATTTGAATACCATCAGTATAATTCTTTTTAGCAGCTAAACCAATAGCATCATTAAGCCATTGATTAACTAAATTATAAGTGATGCTACTATCGTCAGATGGCTGACCATTGTAAATCTGTCTTAATATCCTTTCTATAAATATATTTCTAGTCATTATTGTCCTTGTTGAGTTACTTGATTAGCATATTGTTCTACTTGTCCTGCTTGTAAATTTACTCCAACTAACTTCAATGCACGAGCTATTATTTCCAATAAATCTACATTATCCCAAACTGGCTGAACAGTACCTGTAATAGGCGTTACTCCCACTCCCGTTTGAGTAGGTGCGTAAACAGGTCTGCCACTAACTGTAGTATAAGCCCAAACTATTGTTGGAGCATCTTTAACATAAGTTAAAATAGCACTACCAAGTGTTTTTGGATAAAATTGAAATCCAGTAGGTTCTATTAAATAAACAGGATTAGTTGCAATTGGATCAATCTCGCTATTGTAATAAGAGTATAAGCTATCTTGTTGAACAAATCTAACTCTTTTAAAAGCTGATGTTATTATTGCATCCGTTTGCACATAATCAGCAGGATAGCTAGCTTCCCCAGAAGTCCCATTAATGGTTAATGTAGTTTCTGCAATTAATGGAGATAATCTCTGTCTAATATTTTCGTTTTGGCTATAGTTTATTCTTGCTTGCGCTCTACCGTATTGATATTGTTGAAACTCACCCAATAGATAATCTTGATATGAAACCTGTGCTTGATTTATGATCAAATTAAATTCAGATGGAGTCAAATAACCATTTTGCGCTTTATTAATTGCAAATTGGCAAATACGATACATATCATTAACATTCATGGATATAAGTTATGTGTAACAAATATACGAAAAAGTAATAAAAAAGCCCCGTAATTTTTAGGCTACAGGGCTTCTTTTATTTAGAGGGGGAAAGAATTAGTAATTAAACTTCTTCAATTGCTCAAGGAACGCTTTACTTTCATCTTGCGGCAACATTGCATATTCTACTAAATACGCTTGTGGCTTTGCAGTTGAAGGTATCTTACAGATAAATCCGCCATCATTAGACCAATAAGCAGAACCTTTCCTTACAGAAACATCAATCTTATTATCTAAAAGAGCTTTTTTAACCGTATAAGCTATTTCAACTTCTTTACTTCCTGCGCTTATCATGAATTTATTAGGCTGTGCTTCGGCATAAAGCTCGTAGTCATTCCTTAATGTATCCATTGATTTAGGCATTCCTAATTCATCGTTAAATAAAATTCCCAAGTAATTGCAGTGCTTACGCATATCATCATCACTAGCCATTGAAGCGAATTTAATAGCCTCAATTTTAGCAACTCGTTTAGCGCGTTCAACTTCTGCTTGTCTTTCTGGATTCCATTGGAAAAAGGTTATTTTTCGTGTGCCTTTTTTGTTTGGATTGTCCACATTAGCATTACATACTGATAAAAACTCAAGAGCTGCGGTATCGTAATCGGGGATTCTTAAAACCCTTCTGTCAAATATCAAACTCCTTCTATTTTTTTCAACAAAGGTCTTTTCTAAACCTTTTTGATCTTCTACCCAAATACTAGGATAACCTGTTAAAAGTCTAACGCGCTCAATCCTTTTTCTTTCAGGATGGAATACATCGTCAATACCTTCCATGTGGTATTTACCGTTCTTTTTTGTATCTGTTAACTTAAAAATCTTGAAGATATTACTTGATTGAGGCGCTTCTGACATTGCTGTCGTAGATTCCTCTTCTTGTCTTGTTCTTCTTATTTCCTCTCCTTGGTTTGCGAAATTCGCATCGGAGAGTCCTACTGCCTTTAAACGAGCCATAAATGGTTATTTTAATGTTTAAAATAGGTAGGGACAATCAATAAAGTTGCCCCTACCCGATTAATGTATCAACAGCGCAAATGCGCGTTAATTAGTTACCTTGAACAATGATGAATTGGTTCGCAGCACAAACACGAGTCGCACGATATGTAATCATTGCGATTTGGTTTGTCATTGTACCATCAGTTGGGTTAGGAGAACCACCACCAAACTGCCATACACGAATTCCGTTACCAACAGTTCCGCCTTTAGGTGGTTCTTGGTACATAACTGTGATGTTCTTGTATGCTTGAGCAGTTCTGCTATCCTTTGTTTCTCCCATTGGATAGATTAAACCGAAATTACGGAAGTAATCTACATTTGGAGTTAAACCAGTTGTAACCTCTGTGTTGAATTGAGAATACTTCTTAACAGATAATAAATATCCATCAATGAAGATTTCTTGGAATCCGTAAGCAACAGAAGCCTCTTTTGATTTTTCACCTTGACCATAAACGAAAGCACCAGCTGGGTAAGCAGCGAAGATACCATCACTGAAGTCTTGTCTTTGGAAGATATCAGTTAACCAAGCAGATTGCTTTGCACAACCGTTAACATCCATAATACGAGTGATTTCATGCAATTTAGCGATATCTAAAGTACCCGGAGTGTATCCTACAGTTTCGCCATCAGCTACTACTTTAGGGATAATACCTTGTGTACCTTGAGAGTTATTAATTGCAGTATTGTTTTGAGCATTACCACGCATTAATTTTGCTTCAACATTATTCTTAAAACGAACAAGAGTCTTATACATTCCCTTGTAAGTAAAAGCACTAACGCCATTAGCAGCCATATCAGCAGAAACAGGATACTCATAATAAGTATCAGCCATTTGAGCTAAATCGGTATTGCTCCAACCATCACGAATTTGCGTAATGTTGTTATCATATCTTTCATCCAATTGGATTAAAGGATTGATTTGAGTAGAAGCTTCACCAGCATCTGCATCACCACCAAATAATAAAACCTCACCTGCTAATAAGCTGTTTGAACCAGCAGAAGCAAATCTTTGAGTAGTTTGCTTTGGAGCAACAGTGAAAGTAAATGCATAAGGAACTGAATCATCAATAGTAAGGATAACACCCTCAATATTTGAAGAAGCGATACGCAAAGTTTCATTAACTCTTAAAGGAGTTTCAGTACCACTGTTGTAGTAAGCTTCTGCTCCTAAAGTTAAAGTAACAGTTGCGCCAACGGCAGCAGCTACTGTAGCATCATTTGTAACAGCAGGCATTAATTTACCTCTGTTTTCAAACCAGAAAAAGTTTTGGTTTTTAACTTCTTCCATACCGCTATGAGCGGCTAACCACCATGTAAAATCCTCATTACCATACTTTTCAGTATATTGCTTGTAATATTGAGGAGTCAATAATTGTAGGTCAACCATAAGTTGCCTATTCTGTGTTTGCAACGAGATCGAACCCGGCTGCAAAATATTCGAGGTAGGTATTCCTGCCATGATATTTGATTTTTGTTTTTAATACCTTCCCCAAGGGCAATGTTTAAGTTACGAACTAAACGCCCAAGCTGCTAATCTATCCCTTTCGGCATTAGCGCTCGGTGTTGGCGTACCTTGCGGGGTGGGTTGGTTGATATTAATATTACCTGTTTTTTTAAGATGAGCAAGCATTCTTTGAGAAGCTGCTTCATTTGCCACTTTTTGTAGTATTTTGTTATAATTCTCAAGCAAATATTTATCTGCCATCATTTGTTGAACTTTTGGCTTACCATCCTCGGCGAACCATCTTTCTCCAAAATAAGAATCACTATCAAAATCTGACAAACTGTTCTTCATTGCCAATCTTTCATCTTCAGCTACATTGAAAGAAATCGGTATTTCGACATCCTCGTCTTTTACCGATACTGTGAATCCGCTGAAGGATTGGAAATCAGAATCAAGTGTTTTTTCATAGACTGACCTAGCTTGTTGCATACTCTCAAGTTCTTCTCTTGAGATAGCCTCTTGCTGTGCCTCTCCATAAATATCAGGTAGCTTTAATTCACTTTTTAATTTAGTTAATTCAGGTCTAATCACTTTCGCCTCTATCATCATTTTCTTGTCTAGATAATCTACTTGTGATTGCCATGTTTTAACCTTGGTAGCATAATCCTCATCGGATTCATCGTAGCTTTGTTCCGGCTTTGAAGGTACGAAATATTGATCATAAAACAAAAGGTCAACCTCATCTGAAGTTAAGTCTTTGTATTTATTCTGAATATTCGTCTTTATAATATCAACAGCTAAATCAGGTGTTAATTCATTTGAAATTAACTTGTCTAATTTTTTTTGTTGATTCAGAATTTGATAAACATCATCTGTTTTGCCTTCTTTAATGGCATCAAACAATGTTTTACTCATGTCATCTTGAAATTTAAATTCCTCTTTAGGTTCTTTAAATCTCTTAAATTCTTCTTCAGCTTGCTCTACACTTTCAAAGCCAAACCTTTCTTTTACAAATTGATTTGGATCAAAAGAAGCTTGAGGAGCTGAAGATGGTTCCTCTACTTTTGTTTCCTCTTGAGGAGGAGGAGCTTGTTGCTCATTGTTTAAGATAGGGGCTTCTTCTACCTTATTTTGCACTTGTGGTGCATTATCATCCGAAAACGGATTGAAGCCTTCTGCAAGCTCTAATGGAGCTGCTGGGTTATTCTCTGGCATAAATGCTTATTTGGTTTCTATTTTAGTCTATAACTATTGCAGCTTCGCCGTCTATAGTTATTGCGTATTTAACCGCTGTATCTGTTAGCAATTGAACTCCATACCAACTAGTACCATCCCCAACAATTGGTTGAGTTAATCTACTATCAGTATAAAGTATATTAGCAGTGGTTAAAGTTGAAGTTGTAGTATAAACTACTCCTGTTCCTTGATTTACTCCTATATTATACGCTTCTCCCGCTGTTGGATATGTATTTTTAGATAATACATACGCTATTGAATTTGCCATTTTATGCTAATTTTAAATATTTACCTATAATACCAAATGCAACTAATCCGCTAGCAGCAATTGATGTAACATCGGCTTTTGATGTTAAATTCACCCCAGCAACAGATACCCAGTTAATTGGCACTTCTGGAGCTGGTAATAATTGACCTGTAATTGCCCCGTCATCATTCGTAGTACTAAATGCTATTGAAGCAGATGGTGTTACGAATTGTACTACTGCTGAATCCCATCCCGATAAATCTTGGTAAAAACTACCATTAGCATTAAAAGACTCGGTTGCATCAACTACAGTACTAATTTTAGAACTGAATTTTTGGAGTCTTATTAAAAGTTTACTTACTGTTGCCATTTTTATTTATTTTGTATTTTTATTTATTGTTGTTGCATTTCCATTTCTTGAGGTGCGCCTTCTTCTTGCATTTGTTGTTGTTCAGCTTGTTGCTGCTGTTGCATCAAAGCTTGCTCTTGCTGTTGGTTTTGAACAGCTATTGGTACAGTTACATTTTGCAACATACTAGATACCAATTGTTGTAATTCAGCAGGAACAGGTAAACTAGCTTTAGCTAAATCAAATACTCCTTGCAATATAATCTCTTTCTCTTTAGTCAAAGCTTGTTGTTGTGATAAAGCAGCATCTGCTTGAGCTTTAGCTTGCATACTTGCTTGTTGAACTTGAGCATTTTGCTCTGTATTTGCTTGAGCTTTCTCTTGTTCTGTTTTTATAAACTTCTTCTGCGCTTGTCTAAAATAAAGTTCAGCTAATGATGCATTTTCTTTGGCAATTCTCATCACCTTAAATGGATCAATATACATTATAAATTGAGGATTAGTCGCTATAGCATTGTTCATCATTGCTTCCAATTTGGCAATTTCCATATCGGTAGGCAACATTTTAACTTTTGCTACAAAGTTTCTATCCTTAACATCTTCTTCTTTTAAAATATCTCTGTATTTTTTAGCGCCATGTGTTACACTTTTATTCAATAAACAAGCTACTTTTTTAGCTGTTTCTTCCATTACATAAATATATGCATCGTACATATATTCTGTTGCATTATTAGCTAATTGTCTTGAAGCTTCAATATTAGATGCAGCAACTCTTGGTTGAGCAGCTTGATTCATCAAATTTGGATCTTCTCCTAATTCATCTTTTAATACTTGGTAATGAAATTGGTATAATTGAATTAAAGCTTGTAATTGAGGAGCGAATCCTGTGTTAGCCAATTCTGTAATTGGAACAGGTATTCTATTACCTTCGGCATCTCTACCACGATAATAAAGTTTACCAGTTTGTTCCCAAATCTTTTGAACATCTAACGGCTTAACAGAATCTCCTAATCCTAAATCTAATTCTTGCAATGCATCAACATCAATTGAAGCTCCTGCTGGCACCATCTTGGCAACCATTTGTTGTATCTTCAATCTAGCTAAAATCATTTGCTCAATAGGTTCTTCTATTTTTTCAGGTACAGCCACATTACGCATATCGTATGGGTCGTACATATAGAAGCTATAAGAAAATTCTGCATTTCCTAATTCTTTAGGGTCTTGTGGGCGAATCATATTCTTCTTAACACCCCACTCTATCATCATCTGTAATACAGGGCAATAAACGCCTTTGTATATATTCCACTTCTTCTCTTCTACATATTCTTGATTATCATCTAACTTTTCTGCTTTGCCTTTTCTAATAATGGTACTACCATTCTTTTTAGTTTTGGTAACAGTGTATCCATCAGAATCTAAAGTCCTAATTTCAAAATTCATTAAGTCAATATTCCATTCATCATAAGGTCTTAACCAAGCAACATTCCAATCTTGCATCCATTTTAACTTATCTGTTAATTGGTATTCTTTTGAAGATTGAGCTATTCTAAATATTTCTTCTTCTGTTAAAGTTCCACCATTAGATTTACCATATCTTGCTCTCAACTCACTAATCTTCATTGATACGATATGACCTCTATAAGTAGTATCTCTAAAATCAGGAAAATCAGAATAAGAATAAATTGCATTCTCTGGTCTAATCCACTGAACATGAACTTCACCTAATTCATCCATCCAAGTATAAGTACACACTAATCCAACTTCTGCTGAATCGTGTAATATTCTTTGTTTCAAAACATCATCCCATCCATTAGCAGCAAAAACATTATTACAACCAAGGCTGTAAAGTATTTCTTCTGGTAAGTGATTAAATTCAGTTGTCCAAATATCTAAATCATCTTTATCTTCTGCTATGAATTGATCTTCAGGAATAATTGGGATACCTGACTCTTGTTGTAATTGTGCAAGCACTTCTTTATTTTGATAAATAAATTCAGCCTCGTCAATAATTTCTTTTTTCTTTTTTGCAGATGTGGCATCAACTGCTGTAACCGTTATCTTCTCCTTTCTACTCATCCATGCGCCAACTAATCTAGAAACAATTGTATTACCAATAATAATTGACTTCCAATTTATGTTTACATAGTTGGCTTTGCTATTCATTTCCAATCTGTCAAGAAAAACACTCATGTCTATTTTTCCATTAGCAATTTGTCTGTTTTTTCTAAAACGATTATTCCGAAGCCAAAAATAAGTTTGATTGCCATAAATGGTTGAATAAATATTTTGCGCCACTCTTTTCCCATATTCAAAATCTGATTTAGATGGGACATCAGTAGTCAGCTGAAAGTCCTTCAACGACTGACCACTAGTATTTCCTGCGCTTATGTATAATGGGCTATCTGACAATTTATATCAATTTTATGTGTCAAATATACTAAATATTAAGAAAATTTATTAAAAAATTTAATTAATTAAAGCTAGGAGTGTAACTTTTTACCAAAGGTTCTTTCATTTGTTGTTTCTGAACAGGCTCCATTAAGCAAACCAATAACATTAAAAATGATACCGTTTGGTCAAATTCTGTTCTATTATTTGGATCAAATTGCTTTGCATCTTCTAATAGGTTTTCAAAATCAATGGAGTCTATGTGATATTCAAAATACATAATTCCAACATCTGTTTGTTTGGTTAAACTAAACGGCGTTGTTGGGAATCCTTTGTGCCTATCTGCATCTCTTTTATTCGGGTCCATCGCTCCAAAAGGATAAGAACCTAAATAATTAACTCTCCCCCTATCTCTAAAATAAGAAAGATAGTCATCACTATTATGCTCGTACCAAGCTTGATAACCATAAAATTCAGCAGCTAACATTACTTGCTCATGTAAAGTTTCTTTAATTTGTGGTCTGCCATACAAATGCCCAATTGCTTTCCCTGTATTTGATGGGTCTAATAAATTATATCTTCTTC
>Ga0222713_10001661_pt1 | contig 24668 bp, 27 predicted proteins | sample C33_649DmetaG_FD_165061 | JGI IMG/M metagenome (GOLD analysis project Ga0222713, IMG submission 165061) | Estuarine water microbial communities from San Francisco Bay, California, United States - C33_649D | ecosystem: Environmental > Aquatic > Marine > Unclassified | place: USA: California...
AGGGATGGATTTCTTTTCTGCAGCACTAAAGATGCTAGTTTTAGCTTTAGGTGGAGCAACAGCTTCTTGAGCTTTTTCCACTGCTTGTGTTGCAGTAGTAATACCTTCAGGAGTAGCTGCAGTGGCCACCACGCTACCCGTAGGACTACCCGCTGAAATAGGAGGTGCGCCAGCAGGTGCAACAGGTGCGCCAGCAGGTGGTTGAACAGGCGGGGGCAATGGTGACTTAGCTTGTGCAGGTGCAGTATCTGCCACTACAGGCGGTGTCTCAGCCATGTAAGGATTAGGACGATTGAAATCTACAGGAGAAGGCGCAACAGGAACTTTAGGTTCTTGTATTGTCCTCATTCCAGATTTTGAATATTCATCAAGTTCAAATGGAATGGGTGCTGGAGTAGTTGGAGCAATACCAGCCTGTTGTTTAACTGCCGTTTCCATTAAACGCAATTCAGAAGGATCTTTTGCTTTTCGACCAAATGCTTTTTCCACATCAGACAATTGGTTTTTAGCTAAGAAAGCTTCATGCTTAACTTGCGCTTGCTGAGTCTTAAATTGCTCACGTTGAAGTCTTAATTCATCAATTTGTTTTTGTGCTTCAGACGTAGAAATAACAGGACCAGCACCTGATGCAGGTGGAGGTGGAGGGGGTTCACCACCACCAAATAACTTTCTAGCCGCCATGCCCGTACCAACTGCAGCAGCTCCACCCAAAGCGGCAGCACCTGGCAGTTGTAGCCACTCAGGAATAGCAAAGCTTTGACCTGCTATATCAACAGTAACTTCTTTGCTTTTCTTGTCGGCTTCACGTTTAGCTTTTTCTTCAGCAGCAAATTCATCAGTCTTTTTACCAAAGCCCTCACTAGGGCCTTCATTGGTAGGTGTGGCCGCCTCAATAGGTGGACGCTTAAAGTAAGTGTTTGCCCAAGCTTTATGTGATGGATCATCAGATTGATCTAAATGAGTAGCAATGTCTTTAAGCTTTGCGCCTTTACGAACTGCTTCTTCAATTTGTGTATCTAAATCGCTCATTTTTCTTTCCTTTTAATCGGAATCAATGTGTTCAGATCAAGTACTGCGGGGGCGGTTGATCCTGATGTGCCAGGTCTTGGCGCAACAGCAGTCTTAGGCTTTGGTGCTACAGGCTTTTCTGCTTTAGCACTTGATTCAAACTTACGAGGTTCAGACAAGATCTCTTTTGTCATTCCCAAGTATTTGGCTTGAATGTTTTTATACTCTTCACTGTTTGTAAAAGCATTCTCAATTTCATTAGGCTTTGGAGCTTGGCCAGGTCCATAGTTCTTAATGGATTTATTGTAAAAATTTGTAAAAGCATCCATTACTTCAGCATTAGATGCACCTTGCAAAGCTTGAACACGGCCTCGTGAATATTGATCTTCCAAATTAAAAGCAGAAGGCAATGTCAAAAATGTAGGTGTGCCATGTTTACCAACAAGTTCAAGTTGTTCACGACCAATATCTCTAGACAACTCTAACGCTCTCAACAATTGAGTTTGATCTGCATCATTTAATTTAGAAGTCTTTAAAAACTTTAGCAAATCAGCTTGTGTCTGGTTAAAGTTCTTTGTGTTTTCTTGGCTAACATTGTTAGTGTTTTGAGCTTGTTCTAAGTCACTAAAACTTTTTGTTTCGCCTTTTTCATTGGTAATTCCACCTTTACCATTAAAACTCCATGTACCAGCAGGTAAACCAAATTGACTAGCAACTGATTTACTAACTTGCTCACCCTCTCTAAAACCAACACCTTTTTGGAATTGGTTTAAAAGACTTTTATTACTACTTTGGGCAGCAGTAGCACCCATAGACTGATTAGCAAATTGAAATACTTTTGCCAATGCATCAGGAGCAATATCTTTATTTTTAAGATTTGTAAAGATGTCACTAAGCTCAGTGTACTTAGGTGTCAAAGCAGCAGTCTTGGCACTCCAAGCATTGTTCTTTTCTACATTCTCATTAAGCTTAGTAATGTTAGTTTTAAGATTCTCTTTTTCTAACAAATTGCCTAATGTGTTCTCCCATGCAGGAAGACCACCACCACGTTTGGCATAGTCAGCCATGCCAATAGGTTGGCCTGTTTCCAAATCAATAACATCTACTTTTTCACCCAAAGCATTAATTTGTTCTTTTATTTGTTTTCCAAATTTATCAAAAGTAATCCGAGTGGTAATGTCACCACCCGTGATCATTTTGGCAGCACCTTGCTTGTCACCCAATACATAGCGCAACAAAGCATCACCCCATTGAGGATTGTCTTTAACTGTCTTCCAAGTATCAGCAACAGCCATCCGGCCTTCAGGCGTACCCGCTCCACCTGCGGCAGCAATTTTTCCTGTTAGCGAATCAAATTCTTGTAACTTTGAATTAATGTTGTTAGCTGAAAATAAAGAAATCTGAGACAAAGGTGTGCCAACAGTCTCTTTGGCCAAACTTACCAAAGCTTTTGGATCACGATTGGCAACAGCTACTTCATATTTTTCATCAGGCGTAGCAGGAGGTGCAGGTTGCACATTCTGTTGGGCTACTGGAGCATTAGGCATTACAGCTTCTACAGGCATCTCAATCTCCAATTAAATGTTTGGTTTCCAACCCCATGCAGACCTAACTTGTTCATCATCAGTAGGTTGCATTGTTGGATTCATTGTTGTCATTGCATTAGGCAAACCATAAGGTTTATATGCTTTACCTATAGGTGCTGTCATTGATGGAGGTTGAACCCCATACGACATAGAAGGCGGTTTAATTGCTTCTTGAATTGGTGCTTGCATTCCATAATCAGGAGTTGGCATAACACCACCGGATGGCGTGTAATCAGCAGGTAATTGCTCTTTTTTACCAAAGAGTCCATTTAAGAAATCTTTTAAACCAGATTCTTGAATTCCATATCCAATAGCCACACTTTTGGCGGCAGATAAAGCCTGACCAAGAGGGCCTTCTGGCAATGTTGTCCAACTAGCGAATTCTGATCCAAGTGCTGCTTTTTCTGCCATGATGTTTCCTTAAATGCGGAAGCCTTTGCTTGATGTATTGGCTCCTTGAGTTCCAGCAAAATTAGGTGTTGTGGATGCCTGAGGCGTACCATAAACAATGCCAGCATATTTAGAATACAAGTCCATAGGGGCAGTTGAATAACCAACTTGCTGACCTGCGGCTGATAAACCAGTTCCCAACAATTGTTGACCTGATCCCATAATTGCTTGAGCCGCTTGTGAACGATTAGCCTGAACTTGAGCTTGTGCGCCAGCAGCAGCAGTAGCTTGTCGTTGAGCATTTAAAGAAGATAGATTCCTGTCAGCCAAAGCCATGCGAGATGAACCTAGACCACCTGAGGCTCCATACATGGCATTTTGACCTGCTTGTGATTCACGGGCAGATTCACGACCTGCTTGCAAAGCTGCATTAATTTGCCCTTGTTCATAATTAGGGTCAAACAACTGAGTAAGTGTGCCTGTACCCGCATTAATCATATTCCTTGCGCCAGTTACAGCTTCTTTAGAAACTGTACCTGCTTGATTAAAAGCATCTAAAGCAGCTTTATTTTGATATCCCTGAACATCACGCAAAACAGTACCAGCATCACCAATTGTCTTTTGGTAAGCTGGTAAAAATGTTTCTTTTAGAGCAGTAGTTTGTAAGCCTAAAAGTTCTTTTTGTTCTGGCGTTAGTACGGCTTGTGACGAGCCTGAAGATTTACCCATTCCCATGATTAGACTCCTTTACCAGACATTTTAAAAGGCTGAAAACCCATGCCCTTAGATTGATTAGATTGATTATCCCATGGTTGCATGGTGTTTGAATAGGCATTAGGCATACCTAATTGAGGCTGACCACCTTGGCCTGGCATAGTTACCCGTCCACCCATTAACCCACCCAAAGGCGGTCCCATGTTGTCTTGGGGCATTTGATTGCCCTGAGGAAAACTAGGTTGCTCCATCTGAAGTTGTTGCATTTTCATCATTTGCTCTTCAGGAGGAGTCTCAATAGGGTTTTGTCCCATTTGCATGGCAGACATTCCCGCACCCTTACCCGCAGGATTAGAGGACTGAGGAGACTGCAATTGTGCTGAAAAACCGCCCATATTTATACCTTTAATTGCGCTTTTAACGCCTCAACTTCTGTTGATAGTTCCTGAATTGCTTTAGTTAAAACAGCAATATAAGACGGGTAATGGATGGTTTTAAAGCCAATTTCATCACCAACTTTCCAATCTGGCTCTTCATAAACCAATGAAGAACCACTTTCAATAATATTTTCAACTTCATCAGCAATAAATCCATACCCTTTTTGGTGCTTTGGATCAGCTTTAAGCTGATATGAAACAGGACGCAATTGTTTAACAAAAGCCAAACCTAAATCACAATTAGTAATTTCTTCTTTTAAACGAACATCTGATGGACTTGTGGTTCTTACATCCAAAGTGACAGTATTACCTGAACCAGTAGTTCCAACATAAGCCCCAGCAATACCCGTAGATGTCGAACCTAAAATATTTATGCCAGATCCACCAGCATTGGCAGTTCCTGAATTGCAAGGAAAAATCCTTGCCCACAATGATGCGTCATATCCACCCATTGCATCTACTGTTGTCCACTGGCCATCATTTCTTAAAAATGTTGTTGTTGAACCAGTTGGCTGGGAAATTGTGTACGCACCCCAAGCAAATCGACCTTGATTAATTTGAAACGCTCTGCTTGTTCCAGAGGCAGCATTACATACAAGGCCAACACCAGAAGTAAGGGTTGAAGCAAAATAACCGCCAATATTATTGCTAGAACCAACAACTCCAATTCCTGTGCTACCAGGCACACTTGATGGTGTTGTGCCATATCCAATAACACCAACATTAATAATGCTTCCACTAGAAGTAGCAGTACCTAATACACCTGAACGCACATTTCCTAATGCTGCGCTTGTTGTTCCATCACCAAAAGTGGAATAGTCAATAAAGTAATTACTGTCGTAAACAGGTATTGTTGTAGTCGTAGGGTTGTCACCCTTAAACACTGCATCACCACTGGTAGTAATGTCAGCCCTAAAAACGCCATTATTAAAGTAGACGTTACCTGTTGTTCTGCTTATGTAATAACCTGCCGTGCCATAAGTAGCAGGTGTTCCATATGTTGGCGGTGTTGAGCCATTCCAGTTATCAGATCTAATGTCTTGAAAAATAGAGGCGGCAGTAGGTGTTCCCCAAGCAGTTTGCCCAGAAGGAACACCATCTAATGTTGCTGCACTAGAGTTATAGCGACCAAAAGAATACCAAAGAACATCTCCAACAGAAACAGTAGGAGCGGTCAAAGACCATCCAGATGGGGCGGTTGGACCAGTTGTATTAGAAGGTGTTGCAGGAGCAGCAGAAGATTGACTTTGCGCCCTGTAAGCAGTTAACGCACTAATACCATTTCCACCAGTTGATCCCGTTGCTCCATTAGATGAAAACGCATAAATTGGATAAGACACATTTGTCCAATCCAAAGTAGAAGTTACTGTATTGGCATTAACAACCAATGGAATGGTTATAGCCCACAAAAAACTACCTGGCGTTGTGTTTGTTATTGGCTCTGTTGTCCACCCGCTAGGGGCCGTATAAGCCCCTGTAGCCCATGTGTATGTTGATGTGGTGCTAGGACGGGTTGGTGGTGTAGAAGAGGCCGTCCAAATGTAAATAGATGGTGCAGCAGTGTTATATGCCGTAGTTGTGGTCACCACATCTAAATCAATTGAAGCACCTGTTTCTTGCAAATAAGTGGAATTAGGAGCAGTTGTTCCTACAAAGAAATTAATCTGCCGACCGCCATTTGTTTGATAAAACAAAAATTTAGTAGTGCCAAATCCACCTGCAGCTAAAAACCAAATGTAGTCAGCAGGGTTTGTTGACTCTACAGAACTGTTTGTATTTCTCAATCCATAGTACAAACGACCTGTTGGACTGTTACTAAAGTTCAAAGTACCATCAAAACTATCAGCATATTTGACAGCAATATATTGATATAAATAAGCAATGATCACACCCGATGGACCACTAATCTGACCATTATTAGGATCGGCAGATAAGTTAGGTCCAAAGTTAGCCAATAAATAATTAATGGCCTCGGAAATCTCCGATTGGGATGGATCACTATTTAGTGCGAATGGCATTAGAAAGCATCCTCAGTCACAGTTGCTTGCATATTTAATGCGCTCATTTTCCATGTGTTAGTGGCATCGTTTGAGCCAAATTTAACTGCCACAGTACGAAATGTATTTTGCTGAGTAGGAACCCAAGGTGTATCAGTATCAATTGTGGTTACACCTGTCTCACCATAAACAGAAGTTTGAGCGGTCGAATTAGCACCGCCCACAGTAATATTGATTGCACCCGTACCTGCTATTTCAGGCAAAACTCGGTGAATATAGACTTTTGAAGAATAAGGAACAGGACCATTGGCAGTTTGCAAAGCAATGTTAGTACGCTCAAACTCAGAATCAATGGCAGAACCTACAAATGAGTTACCAATGGCTGTCTCTACCAACCTAGAGTTATCAATACCTCCACGGGCATATACAACGGCTCTAGAAGACAAATTGTAGTAATCAGGTGATGAGTCTACCCAACGAGGTCCTTCAGTGCCCATACAAGCGTTTTGGACATCTTTAGGAGCATTCCAAACCTGTAAGTCATATCTCCAAGACAACATTTTGTTACACCATCCTGTGGAGGTCAAATCAGGATAGTAAATTTCAATCTGAGACTTTTGGGTGTTGTTAACCATAAAAATCCGATTTCCATAAACAGGACTTAGGTTAGAAAAGAAGTAATTCTTAACTTTTTGGTTTCCCAAAGAAGTAAATTCAGATCCATTAAACACCCAAATATCACGAGCATCTACTCCATAAACATTGGCATCAGTATTTGACCAACAATTATTGTTAATTAATCCTCGACCTTGGTTTAATAATCGAACACCAAATATTGGAGCGGTGGTATTTTGATAAGAAATAGGTGAAAAAACTACTGTATCCCAATAAGAACACACATAAAAATTGCTTCCAAGGAAAAATCCATCAATCAATGGACCACGAACAGGCACTTCTTGCTCGTTAGCCACGTTAGAAAGAGTAGGTTCCCATGTAACTGGATAGCCTTGATTGGCAAAAGCTTGCGACCACCTGACAGTTGTGGGGTAGTTATAAGACGTACCGCCAATAACTTTGGTCAAATTGCCTGAAATAAGAATGTTTCCCACATTGGGAGAACAAAAATTACGAACAAATGCTGCCCTAGTTGACGTTACACCAACATCATAATTCCATGAAGCATCGGAAGTTACTGTAATTTCATTGCTTGTTGGCAAGAAATACATGGGGTTTTGGACAGTGTCATTGATAAAAAAGACATTTCCAACCCAAGAAGTGGTGATATTTACATCTTCTGTATATCCGGCAATGTAAGCAGCAGGATTGGCTCCAACGCCAGGCGTGATATTAGATATACCTGTAGCAGTAATCATCCACCATTTACCTTGGCTAGATGAATTACGGGTTGCTACGATATATACCCAAGAAGTTTCTGATCTAAACCCACCTTCCATAAAGATGGGCATATCAGTAATGGTAGAAGCAATCTGAATCTCACCAAAGATCTTCTTAATGCAACGCACATCAGCTTCAATATTTTTCCCGCTATTGTACTCATTTGGGCCTAAAGCGTTACTAGGCACATCAGGAGTAAAACTCATTGATGTAAATGGAGTTCGTAAACGGGAATAATCGCTCATGTCACTTCTTCCATCTGCGAAAGATTGGTCAATAGACGGGTGTCTGTAGGGTTGAATTCTAAAGCTTTCTTACAGAATTCGATAGCCTGTTCTTTTAATCCAAGCCTCCAAGCTGCAATACTGGCGTAATCGTATGGTTTTTCAGTCCAAACGCTTGGGTCCATTGTGTAAACGGCCTGTTTATCTTTAATATTTAAGGCTGAAAGGGCAGCACCATAGCTCTCAGGCCACATACTTAACCTGTAAGTTACAGTTGCCAATTCACACCATGGCTCACGGGTATCAGGAGCTTCAGCACAAGCCAATCTGTACCATTTCAAGCCCTCGTGAACCATGCCCAATTCTTCATGGCATTTACCCAATAACCGCATGGCATAGCATCGCTCATTAGGCCAATTAGCTTCAGGCATGGCTAGATATCGATTTAAAGCCTTTATAGCGTCTTGCCAACGGGAATAGAAGGTTAGCTCCCGTGCATGGTAAAAAGCGTTTCTAGGGCAGTGTGGGTCTTCTTTGATAGCCAATTCAAGCAATGGCATATATTGGCCACGAGACTTGGTTGGGTCAGGATGGTGGCTGACCAAAAGCATATCTGTATGGGCATAGATCTCATTAGTTCTGCCATCAGGACGGGGATATTCATGGACAGGGTGATGCCAGTGATATCCATGGCGGTGGTGGATTTTCTCGTAAAAGAACGATATTCCAGAACCCCAATCAAACTTGTATCTCAAACGAGTTGTTTCAGCAGTCCAAACCCTCTCAATCTCTTCCCGCCAACCTTCTTCCATAACTTCATCAAGATCTAATGAAATACAGACATCAAAATCACGGGGAATCATTGCAAGGGCAGCATCCCTAGCTTTATCAAACCGCCAAGGGCTAATGCAAATATCATGCACTTTTGCACCACATTCCAATGCTAGTTTTACAGTGTCATCAGTAGAGCCTGTATCTGCAATCAGAATCAGGTCTGCATCTTTAGCTGAATCACAAAAACGCTGAACAAATTGCTCTTCGTTTTTGGATATTGCATAAACTGCTATTTTCATTGCTATTCCTATGCTATTAAATTACAAAGCTTGAATTTTGGCTGTTAATGTGGCAAGTTCAGCCATTAATTGTTCTTTTGTTGGTGTAATCACAGTAGGCTCTATAACAACAGGTTCTGTAAATACGCCATTGGCATAAGTCCAAAAAGGGCCAGCGTCAGGGCATTCCACCCAACCATTAGCAGACGCAATTTCTGCGTCAGCAATCACAACATTGCTAACAATGCTATTTTCAATAATTGCGTATCTGTTTGTCATGTTATTCCTTACCAAGTGTAAACACGGCACAGGCCAGCACCACCAGCACCACCAGCACCAGAGTTGAAGCTGTTTAAAGATGCACCGCCACCGCCACCGCCAGCGCCAAATGTGCCTCCCGCACCGCCAGCACCAGCTGCGGCAGCAAGACCATAGCCACCACCACCACCGCCTTGGCGACCTGAACCCGCAGTACCCGCAGTACCCGCAGCGCCCCCAGCACCACCGCCACCTGTAACTCCAGTAATTGAACCACCAGCAGAAGCATTGTAGAGGGTGTTATCGCTTGCAATTAGACCTCCACAACCACCACCAGGGCCGCCTTGAAATGAACAGCCCCCTGCATCTCTTGCACTATAGTCAGTTGTTTTTGCGCCTCGACCACCACCCCAACCTGACGCACCAGCATCTGCAACATAGCCTGAGCCGAAATGTCCATTTTCCGATGGAGTACTTGGCTGCCCTCCACCAGTACCACTGCCAGCCGATAACGCACCGCCACCAGCACCTCCAAAAGTTTGTGGGCCAGTATTGGGGCCACCTTGCCCAGCACCACCACCAAACGCTGTTAAATATGTTCCAAAAGTTGTGTTACCACCATTTGTTCCATTGTTTCCGTCTGTGCTATCTACAGTTATTGCCGCACCGCCTGTACCACCAGCAGCAATGGTTACTGTGACTGTAGAAGTAAGGTCAGAGGCTTTAAATAGACGCTGTGTGTAAGCACCGCCACCACCGCCTGATCCACCCAATCGATTTGTGCTTGTTGCACCTCTGCGACCAGAACCACCACCACCAGCACCACCCCAACATTCAACCATTACAAAGGTTGCGCCAGAGGGTTTAGTCCAAGTGCCTGTGGATGTGAACTCTTGAAGATTTGCTCCACCACCAATAGTACCCCAAGTGCCATCACCTAAAAGTGCAGTAGAAGCTGATGGAGTACCAGTAGCATTGATACCAGTAACATTTAATGTTCCTGTACTTGTTAAATTGTCGGCAAAGTTGCCTAAATTGCGTGGGATGCTCATAATTACTCCTGAGTAAGTGGGTATTGAGTAAGCAATTCAAACGCTTGCTCTGGGGTGATGTCTTGGGATGCGACAGCGTCAACATCACTTCCATCCCGAATTGCATGGATGCAACAAAAAATGGTGTTTGGCTCTTTGGCAATGAACTGATGCACGATGCCCTTGGGTGTAACGATTAAGTGTGGGGCAGTAAAGTCTTTCTCACCATTATCATGTTTCATTGTGACTGAGCCAGTTGCCAACAAAGTAATGTGGTCAAAAACATGGGCATGACCATTGTGTGTGTCACCAACATTTAAGAATTGGTGCATCTTGACAAACACGTTGTCAACAAGTTTGAGGTCTGTAACTGGATTAGACACGGGTTACTCCTGTTTGTACGTTTGCCATAGCCTGCTCCATTGGGAGGTTTCTCCAAGTGCAAGTGGATTCGTCAAATGTCCAGCCTTCACCCTCTGGTTGCGGCTCTATAAAACCATCAAGACTTGGGTTGTAGGTGTAGCCGATGCCCGCAAAGTTTTTTCTAAAAGGGGTTTTGCCATTGGCATGCACATTTGCCAAAGTGTTATAGCTTGTTTGCAGCCACGTAGTGTTTTCACCAAATAGTTGCTTGCATCTAGCAATCCCAAGGGCTTCTACCTCGTTGCCGTTTTCATCAAGCAAGTCAGCGTCAGCAATAGCAACAACTCGCAGAACAATGTTGTTTGTATCTAGTTCAGCAAAGTAAGCCATTATTGAAATCTCCACTTAATAACGACAATACCGCTACCGCCAGAAGCACCATTGTTTGAACCACAACTACCGCCACCGCCACCGCCCGTATTTGCAGTTCCGTTTGTGCCAGTAGATGTGCTACCCGCACCACCGCCTCCACTGCCTCCACTTCCAGCACCAGCAAACCCAGAACCGCCACCGCCACCAGCATAAGTTACAGATGTGCCCGTAATAGAAGAAGCTGCTCCATTACCACCATTTCTTCCTATACTGGCATTAGTAGCAGTAGTCCCAGCAGCACCTTTGCCACCACCACCACCACCAGAAAAACCAACTTTTACTGCGTTAGCACCATTACCACCATTGTTGCCTTGGCCAGAAGTTCCAGCACCGCCAGCACTGCCAGAACCTCCGCCTCCAGACCCGCCCGATGCGCCTGCAAAAACATTTCCGCCGCCGCCACCGCCAGTAGAAACAATTAAAGAACCAATGCTTGAACTATTACCATTATTTCCAGTACCACCAGTAGCCTTGCCAACCCCCCCAGCACCAACAGTAACTGTGTAAGCAGTAGCTGTTACCGCTTGTCCAGAAGCCGCCCGCATACCGCCAGCACCACCACCTCCAGTACCACCAGCGTTGTCGTTAGTTCGGCTAGTTCCACCACCACCAGCAACAACTAGGTATTCAACGACTGCGCCTTCTGTTGGGTCTACTCCAAGAGAGTTAACTGTAAAACTACCAGAAGAAGTAAATGAAGCAATTTTGTAATTGCCAGAAGTGGTGACAGTTGCGCCAGATGTTGTAGCATCCATGTATGGAACACCAAACGACCTTTGGTTTTGGAAAGTAGCTTGTAAAGCACCACTCATGTCAGACCACTCCCGCTGATGAGCCAAGTTGTTGAAGTCATCTTAATTGCAGTTGCTGAACCATATTGAGCCAGACTTCGTGAACCTGTAGTTCCAGCAGAAGACAAATACATTGTGTCAGTAGTAATTGCAATCGTCACTACTTGAGATGTCATATTTACAAATGTGATAGCAGTACCAATAGGATACGCTACAGAACTATTTGCAGGGATTGTGAATGTTCTTGCATTAGCATCAGTTGATGGGTGGAATATATGCTTTCCAGCATCAGCAAGAACTAATGTGTAAGCAGCAGACTGACTATTCTGAGGAATGTTTAAATAACCAATATTTTGGGTCGGGTCACCTGCAAATGATGAAGTCCCCCATGCAGTGCCAGTAGATACCGCAATACCGCTTGCGGGATAAACCATGGTGGCAGAAGAGCCTGTTGGACCTGTAGGACCTGTAACAGATGGACCTGTTGGGCCTGTTGGGCCTGTAGGAGCTACGTTAACAGTGTAATAAGCAATAGTTTCAACAATGTCACCTGCAGTAGCACCAACTGCCAAAACAACTGATGTGCCATCTGTAGCGGTATAGTCTGTTCCATTTAAAAACACACCATTTAAATAAACTTCAACAAAACCTACTGTGTATGTAACAGAAAATGTTGTTTGACTTGCAGTTGCAGTAAAACTTGTGCGTGTGTAAGTAGCATTAAGAGCTGCGCCCGTAGGACCTGTGGGACCCAAAGCTCCAGCTACGCCTGTGGGTCCAGTAGGTCCCGCAACAGTTGAAACGGCTCCAGTAGGTCCTGTGGGTCCAACTGTTCCCGTATCACCTGTGGGACCTGTAGGACCTGCAACTGTAGATGCCGCACCAGTAGCTCCTGTCGGACCTGTGGGGCCAGTAATTGAAGTTCCTGTGCTACCTGTAGGACCTGTAGGACCAACAGATCCTGTTGGACCAAGGTTGGTGTACATCACCTGAGTAGCAGTAAAAATTATTGATGGCGTTCTTGGATAACCGCCACTGGCAGCAAGTGTTTCTAAACTAACGCTTGTAGTTGCTGTTTGCCAAAATACTTGGATGTAATCAGATGCAGCAAGTTCTAATACAAAATTAACTGTAAAAACTTCTGATGAATATGCACTGCCTTGTTTATCAGGAACATCGTAATGAGAATTTGTATCTGCTAAATTTGTGCCGTTTTTCTTTAGCCAAATTTGTGTAGATCCATTAGATGTGCTTGTGTTTGTAAATTGAATTGAAAATGTCAGGCTATAAACACCTGCATTTGCAAAAGTTACACGACTACTAGAAACAATTGATACACCATTATTTGCCGCATCTGCAGTGTTTATGGTAATTGCTTGCGGAGTATTTATTGCAGCAACAGTTTGAGTTGTTGTGTCCCAAAAAGAACCCCAATAAGCCAAAGCACCGCCTGGCCCTGTAGGTCCAAGTGCGCCTGTGGGACCTGTGGGTCCTGCAATTCCTGTACTGCCTGTGGGGCCAACATTTCCTGTATTTCCCGTAGGACCTGTGGGACCTGCAACTGTTGAAGCAGCACCTGTTTCGCCAGTAGGTCCTGTTGCGCCCGTAGGTCCAGCAACACTTGAAGCCGCACCTGTTGGGCCTGTTGGACCAGTAGATCCTATTCCTGTAGGTCCTGTTGCGCCTGTTGGACCTACTGCCGTACTAGGTGCGCCTGTTGGACCTGTTGGGCCTGTTGCTCCTACTGATCCCGTAGGTCCTGCAACTGTAGATGCGGCTCCCGTAGGGCCTGTAGGTCCTGCGCTACCTGTTGGGCCTGTAGGTCCAATAGTACCTGCAAATGGAGCAGGAACTGTCCAAACTAAAGCAGCAGTACTGCGAGAATTGACAAGAGAAATAGAAAACCAAATAGTATTTGTAGGATTAGAAGGAGGAGCAGTTGTCCATCCTGTGGGAGGCACTCCTACATTGGTAGCAAAATTCCAAGAACCGCCAGTTGGAGTTGCAGGTTGTGTTGCTGAATCTTGAAAAATAAACCACTCAAAATACGTTCCACCAAAATTAACAGTGTTGCCGTATAAACCAACAGATTCGGAACTGCCGTAAATGCTTGTAGCCATAATTTTTCCTTACTTGAACGAATAGCGGTAGTTACGAGGTTGGAATTCAGATGTCAAATGCTGATCACCACCAAGCCATTTACCCTTAAAGTTCTGATCTTGAATTAAACCATACGCATCTTCGTATCTAGCATTCCATTTTTGAGCTTCTTCATTGTTTTTGTTTTTATCGTAATAAGCCCACAAAGTTGCGTACATATAACCCTCAGGAAATGATGCAAGAGCCGCATTGTTTTGAACAATGGGTTCTAAAGTATCGCCTGTTGGTCCAAACAAAAATGGAAACGTGCGTTGATAGTACGCTTTGATTTCTACGTTTTCACCAGGGTTTGGAGTGAACACATAACGCTGACCAACTTCAGAAAATGAGGCACGAATCACACGGGGTACACCAAATGGACGAACATAAAGTTGGTCAATCATGCGTCTACGAATAATTTCTCGGTCACCAACTCGGTCATAAATAATCCAAGGACCCATAGAGGCAGCAGGAGTGCCTGGCGGGACTTGGCTATTAGGTGTTTCTTGGAAAAACAGAATAGGCTTGTTCATGTCGGCAGGAATATCTGCCATACCTTGAGAATCAGTCAGCAAAGTTGCAGGTGTTCCACCATAAGGATCTGAACGTAAAGCAGGTAATTCAATAGTACGCATTTTCAGTTCACATAACTGAATGCAAGACATAATTTCGGATGTAGATTGCGTAGGCAATTTAAGAATAGCTACAGGATATGTACTATTTGCCCAAATACCTTCAATGTCGCTTACTGTAATAGTTGTGCTTGTTACATCTAAAACAGTTGTATAAGCTTTTAAAACGCTTGTACCAATAAAGTCCCCAACCATGACAATACCAACGGCAGATGCAGATGTTGTAATAACATTTGTCGTTGTATTAAATGCAGTGGCATTAATGCCTGTTGTGGTTGGAATGGCTCCCACCCATTGCGCTACTCGGCTAACTAGAGCGTTACCGGATTGGATGAAAAGAGCCATAAGACATCCTTATTTGGTCGGGACAATTGGATTATAAGGCAGTGGAATTTTTCCGCTAGGGTGGCAAACAAAATCACTGTAAAACTGGTTCACAATTGCATAAAAAAGGATTTTGTCCTTTTTGTCTTGTTTAATCAAATCCCAAGGGCGGTTGTTAAACCACTTGCCACTTATTTCATGGGCAAAGCATTTTGGTAGATTCATAGCCTCAAAAGTACCCGCAAATATTGGGTTATCTGTTGTGCCCATCATCTTATAAAACTCTCTGCGCTCTTTGCAATATTCCCTGACAGATTCCACGTTTTTTTGCTCATACTGAACATAACGCTCACCATCAATAGCCCCAACTTTATAGTTCATGTTGGGTGTGCTAAATGTCTGCGACCATGTTCCCGATTTAACCTCGTTGAACATTTTGTCGTTTTTAATTAACGCACCTTCCAAACCACCTGCAAGAACACCACCTGTATAGTAGTCTTCGTTGACTTTGGCTTCTTCGTTGTTGAGATTCAATTCCATGCCATGCTCCATGATTTTCCAAAGAAGGCCCGTTAGGACCCTCTTCAGAAACCCTAAGGTTAGGCCAAGTAACGCTGTACTTGTGCAGATGCACGAGGTGTAGTCACCACAGCACCTGTTGTCATGCCAGCCAAAACAGCAACACCAGCAGGATTACGCACAATCAATGTGCCTTCCATGATGTACTGATCCAAAGAGGCATCAGCGTTAGAGAACACTTCGTTGTTAGGACCAAGTTCACGCAAAGAACCCCACTGAACAACGTCAGGGTTCAGGAACAAGATGGAAGTGTTGTCTGCACCAGTTTGATCCATGACCCATGAGTCATCGATCTGGTAGGTGTAGTTGAAGTCACCTTCGTATGTACCAATCGTGTCACCCTTGTCAGCAGGGTTAAATCGGTTGATAGAACGGCTCTGAGGAATGTTGTCAGAGATAGATGTACGCAATGATGTTGGGACTACCATGTTGGTAATCTTTGCATTAAAGCGTTGTTCAGCGGTGGTAACCAACTGCTTGTACAGCACAGGGCTGAAAGCTTGCAGAGTTTGACCTGTAGAGAAGCTGAAATAACCCAAACCAGAGTTACTCAACACGCCATTGAAAGGAGTGTTGGTAGAAGTGGCAGAAGTTGTGTCATTGCTATCAGAAGCAGCCAAGTTCAGAACGGCAGTACCAGAAGTTGGGTTGCCTGAACGTGTGCCAGCAAAAGAATACAAAGAACCAAAACGACGACCATTGTTGGGTGATGCGCCTTGAGTAGCAGCTTGGCCTGAGTACTTGATGGAAGCACCATCAGCACGAACCATTTGCAACTCAACGTCAAACATGATCTCAGTCAATTGTTTGACTTCTTGATATGCTTGTGGGTCGCCACCAGCTTGTTCCACGGCACGAGCAGTACCTGTAGCACCAATCACAGTCGTAAAGATCTGTGTGTAGTTGCCCAAGTTAGAACGTGTGTTAGAAGCGGCAGCAGTTGCGTCAACGGCAGCACCTTCCAATTTAGCGTTCAATGCGGGTGTGCGGAAATAGTCGTTAGGCCAAATGTGCAAAGTCGAATTGATTTTGCGTTTTTTGCTCATAGCCATGTTAGTAATCGGTGTACGATCTTTAACATAGTTAGAAACAGTCATATCGAGGTCTTTAACCACGATGTCGGTTGCGTATGCGCCATTACCATTACCTAAAGAGGTAGATGTAATCGTTGCCATAGTAATTCTCCTGAATTAACGCCTACGTCTATTTGACGCAAGCATAGTTGCTAAAAGGTCACGAGCCGCACCCTTATCACCGCTTTGCGCTTTCCTTTGAAGTTCGACTGTCTTATCTTCAGGTGCTGTTTTGCCTCTTGCCATTGGTTTACTAGCTGCTGCCAATGAACCTCCTGCATTCTTCACTTTAGGACCTTCTCGGAATTTCATACCATCCCTTACAAGTCCCAATAGATATTCATCACTAGATACCAAATCAATGTTTTGGACACCAGGGACAAACGATCCATTTGCACCTTTCCAATCTTTAGACAATTTTTCCCGTAACTCGGAAAATACTGCCTTGTTGGCCAATTCTTTATCACTGAAGTTTTGTCGAGCTTGTTCAAGCTGTTGCTTTACAACCTCACTCCGATGATTAAAAAACTGTTCAACTTTAGGTCGATTCGCCTGAATAAACTGTGACTTTTCCTGAATTAACTCGTTGTTCTGACGCATTGCTGCTTCAGCTTCACTTCGTCTAACTTCATCTGTGGCGTTGTCGTAGATTTGCTTCCATTGCTGGTTATATTGTTGAATTTTTACCAATTCATCAGCCGCTGATTGCAACTGAGGAACCAAGGTTAATTCCAACCCTATCTGCAAACCATCTAGTTCAGACCTGCGCTTACTTTCGTATTCTTCAAAATCTGCTTTTTCGGCTTTAAGCTTACGAGCATTCTCATGGATAGCACTTCCTTGACCAAGGATAGCAGCCGCCTTAGATACAGGAATTTCAATAAAACCGCCATCGGCATCTTTATTGGGAATTCTCCACATCATGTCAGGATTCTGCTCCGCAAATTCTAAGAAGTTAATCGGTTCAGTTACACCATCGGTGGCTTCATCCGCATCTTCTGAATCTACAGTTTCTGTAGTCCCATCAATACTATCTTCAGGTTCGAGCCCCTCTTCAGGAGTCGCCTCAGGGGATTTGGCTTGCGCCTCTTCTTGTCCTGCTGGTGGTGTAACTGCTTCGTTTGGGGGAGTGTTACGCCTATTGGCGGCAATCATCCCTGCAATAGCATCTACAGGATTCACACCAGTTTGCTCAGTGGCGGTCGCATTAGCGATTACGTCTGACATATATTACCTTATTTCGTTAAAGTTTCAACATTTTTGTTAGCTACCTTAGCGAGATATTCAGTTCTTTCTATGAACTCAATGAAATCTCGGACTCCGGCAACACGCTGTGCATTATCAATACGATTAACATCGTCCTTGCTTTCTTCTAGCATTTCTAGCAAGTAAAACCTATACAGGTTAAATAACAATGCAAAATCATCATTTCTTAAGAGCCGTTTTGCGCTCTCTCCATTTTCTATAACCAGAGCTTTGCGATTTACATTAGCCTCCTTGTAAGTGTCAATTACTTTAGTCCTGCGATTAAAATAATCACGAATATTCGATACCAAGCTTTTCATTGCAATCCTTAATCTACTTGTACGGCAGTAAGTTTACCCCTCTTAGCTGCCAAACCTTCAAAGTAATTATCCATATCAATATCTTCTGCCTTTTTCATATTCAAAGCAGATACTGTTGCACTTTCTTGTGTTTTTGCCTTATTCAACTCAACTTTAGATTGGGTTTCCTGTTGTTCAGCAGAAGGTCCTTTTGATGATTGAGCTTGAATAATCTTTACCGCTTCATCCATTGTAGGCAAATAAGCATCTACATCTTTAACACCCAAAACCCGCAAAGTATCCTCAAAAGGTCTGCGAACCTTAATAAACATTTCAGGCACTTCGGGTGGAATCATCATCATTGCTTGGGCAAACTGTTGTTGCGCCTGAAGAATCATTTGTTGGCGGGTCAGGCGGTTTTCCTCTGAAAGGAAGCCTAAAGCCAAGTCAATATTGATCATTTTGCGGTCAATAAACTCAAAGTTTTCAATTGACATGGCATCCATAAATGGCGCACCTTTAAGACAAGTGCCAGCCAATTGCTGAATGTTGTAATCGTCAGAATATTGAACCAAAGTCTTCCAAGTAATGTAGATAACATCCCGCAGACCAATGGCGCAATTTTTGACCATTTCATCTTGGATCAACTGATTTGGACCCATAGCCAACTGAAGCTTAAATCCTGAATTCCCGTCTTTCATTACTTCAGGATTGAGGGTGTCGCTAGGGCTAGTCATGCCAATCATGGCCATCTTGTCCGACTCAAAGCGGTTCATGGCTGATTCAACATATGCCAAGTTACCTTGCATAGGTTGGAATTCAAAAATGTGCTTTGTAGGATCAAACTTACGATCCAAAATAAACATGGCACTTACACCACGTTGAATTTCTTCAGCATCCAAAAATTCTGGATTTACACCAATTCTAGGGGTGGAAGACTGCATGGCAAAGGACATTTCTGCCCTGCGGATTGCCGTTGCATACTCTTGAAGCGGAACCAAACGCTCACCCAAAGAGTAACCAAAGAAGTTACCTGTAATGGGTTTAGGGCACATATTGGCCAAAGGAATAAAGTCTACTTCTTTGGCATACAGAATGTATGAGCCTGAAAAACAGCACTCAACAATCTCTTCTTCCCCGTCACCATCAATGTCCCTGCGAATCCAAGCAGTGGTCAACATAATGACTCGGCTATAGCGGTCTGCGCCTTGGGATGCAATAACGCCTTGACCTGGCACTGGGGTAGAGTCACGGGCATGAAGGGCTAAGTCATTCTCCAAAGCACCCGCTTGGTAAGCACCCGCAGGACCATAAGCAGCATGGTCAGCCAACAATTCTAAATCCACAAATGGGAATTGGCTCTTACATTCATGGATTGTCATTGGGTCATAAAAACCCACAAAGTCTTGATCCTGAATAGTTGAGATAGTTGGGTTGCAAACAAAGTAATGTTGAGCAACGTGCTTAACCCGAATGCTTGTTTCGTAGCCAGTTAACTTGTACTTTGCACGATAAATAGTGTTATTGCGTAAAGCTTCTTGAATCTCATCATCTGTAGGTTCTTGTACAGCTTCTGTCTCATCGGGAGCCATAGCTTCTTGCATTGCGCCTTCAAGGTTTACATCAACCTTACGCATATTTTGACGTTTGGCGGTTAAACCTTTTTCACCTGCCAAAGTTTCAAATACTCGGAGTTGATCACGAGTTCCTTCAACTTCTTTATATTGCGTAATAGGACTACGCAAAGGAGAAACCATCACAATGCCATTTTTGTGAAGCAAAGAGTCTTGTGCCCAATCCCGAATAACCTGATAAGAATCATTCTTACTATTAAGCATATATTTGACCATTTCAGTGGCTTGACGGGCTTGATCGCCATCCATCTCACTGAATCGTTCAAATTCAAAGTTAATTTTGCCATTGGGCATTAGGCACTTGGTGATAACGGCAGTAGCGTAGTCAATGCCAGGCGCAACAATAGGCTGAATGTAATCAATACCACGAATAGGTTCAGTAGAATTGGATACAGGAATATTGAGATAGTGATAGTCAGTAAAGCGGTTATAAGTATTCTTGGACTGAGTAAGTCTTAAGTAATCTACCATCTTTACATAAACTTCATGGCAAACTTGTTCGGTAAGTCCACGATTACCAGAAGAGGATGCAAGATTCTCTACGATTACATTCTGTTTATCTAGCATATTTAAATCCTTTGGACTTTGCCTTCAGGCATTTCAATTCGCCTAAAAGTAAAGTTATTTGCCCTACTTACCACAGATTCACCATGACCTTGAATCAGAGCTAAAACGCCAATACGAGCAGAATCAATGTGGTCATCTGGATCAGAAAACCGACCTGCATCATCAATAGCGTAATTCCTAGCTTCATCAAGAAATGCTTTGCAAGACTCGTTAATCATAAAAGATTTACGTTCCATGCCCATCCGCATTATATTGATTCCATATGCTTTATGGTTCGTTACCTTACCTTGATCGTTTGGTGGGTTTAATATAGCACCAGATATACAGTTTAGTCCATACGAATCTTCAAAGACTTCTCTGACAGATTGTTCTGTCAAAGTGTACCTACCTGCAAGCCCTGCATCATGGGGTAGGGCAATTGGCACATCCCTAGATTCCCTGTCTAGCAGGTAATGGACGTATTCATCAGGTGTTTCCCCGCTTGGAATAGTAATCTGTTTGTGCAAATAAATGATCTCTTCCACTGGATTGCGGAAAAAGAAAGAAATAACAGTCGGGTCATTTTTGATGCCCAAGTCAAAGCTAATAAGCCTTTCAAGCTTTTCATTAGCCCTAAGTTCAATGTCTTGAGCATTGTAAGTAGGCCATTCAAGCAATGGGAATACCACGCCTTTGCCAACCAAGGGAATGCCATTAATACGACAATCCCGCTCCCAAGGCATAAAGTCTCTAGCTAATTGTTCCCGTTCTTTTTTGGGAAAAAATGACTCACCCCATTCGTTTTGGTATGGGATGTCATCCCAAGTTACCCGCACATGGGCATACCCATCTATCTGATCCCAGAATTTACGAACTAAACCCGATAGACCTTTAAGTGGAGTGAACGAACAGATAACCTGCCCGTTTCGGGACGCTGTACGAACAACAAGTTCTGAGAAAGTCTCATCTGGTGGTTGCTCATCAAGAACCACAAGGTCCAGTTCAAAACCTTGCAAATGTCGGACTTGTTGGGTGTAGTTGGAGAAGTAAAGCTTAGACTTTCCTCCAGACTCATGCCAAATTTCAATGGCAAGGACGTTGGCTCCATCTGTTCGGATTGACTTGTCATCAATGCACTCCCTTGGAATAGATCCCGTGCCCAACTTGTAACTTTGCTTAATGTCATCACAACCTAACAACTTAGACTGTAATGTTTTGGCAACCTGTTCCCAAGATTCGCCAGAACACATAGCGATAATGGGTTTGTCCCATGTTACGCCTTTCCAATCTTTAGGATACCGACCTGTTAAATGGTAGGCAGTTTCATAGGTTGATGCAATTGTTTTACCTGCACGATTAGCAGCAATCATACCCCTACGGGAGAATTTTGCCCCAAGGTCAAAGAATTTTTGTTGGTACTTAAACGGCCTAAACCATTTTAAAGAGTTGAATTGCATATCTTGAGCAATCTTGTCCCTAGCAATTTTCATTGCTTTGAGTTGCTCAGAATCTAGCGTTTTAACTTTTTCTTTACCACCAGCTAGTTTGATCAAATGCTTGATAGCCCTATCTTTGTAGAGCGGAAGAACATAATCACTGGCTTCACTTTTTGCCATAGTTATCTCGTATGTTTAACAAGATTTGTGCAGCATAAGCTAGATAGTAAACTTCATCCGGCTCAAGCTTGTGTGTTCCCTGAAGGTCTTTTTGCAACCATTCTAGAGTTTTACGGGCACAAGCTTCAGCTTGGGATGACAGTCTGTTTTGGAAGATTTTGGATGGGTCTTCCATTACGCCCACGGGTCAGCAATGTTCTTGGCAGAAATACTAACAATGTCTCGGTCAATTAAAGTCCAAACCCCACCGCCTTTTTCACCAATTAAGAATGTGTGTACGCCACGACCTTCTTTGGTGTAAGTGCCATCAGGATTACGCAAAATACGTTCTTCAGTACGGGGGTCAATCCATGAATATTTTTCAGGAACTTTTTGCCCATACTTGTTAGTTTTTTCACCAACAGGAATTTGTTCTACAGGACCAGTAATCTGGTATGTGATTAAGCCGTTTTCGTATTTGCGAAAATCAATATATACCTTTTTATCAGACTGTGGGTCTAATGGGTGAGGCATATTGGTTGCGCCAAAGTAATGCACCTGTGCCTCAGGGTCTGGCAAATCAGGATTACGTTTTGGCAAAACCCGCAATGGATCTTCAGGAATAATATCTTTTTTATCCACCCACGGGTTATCGTCTGTCAAATACTCTGAAGGAATTTTTTTACCCTCAAGAGCATTTTTAGCAACAGTGTATTGTTCCTCTTTTGGTTTACCAATAAGGTCCAATGAAATGTTTACTTTGTCGTAAACAAACTGAGCTAGTTCTTTAGCTGTTGGAAGGTCTTCCTTCAGCGATGCAATATCATACGTTGCCATACATTTCCTTATTCAGTTTTAGCTTCTTCTACAGTTTCTTCAACCAAGGTATCACCGATCTGAGGCTTGTGAGCTATCACATACTCAGCAGTCAGATGAATCTTTTCACCAGCAACAACGGCATAAATCTCGTTGGCTTCGTCACGAACAAAATCTTCAATGATCATAATAGTCCTTAAGCTGCGTAGTCTTTGCTGCGATTGCTAGGCTTGGTAAAGCTACCGCCTTTGGTGTTATTAGTGTGCTGAGATGAAATCGTGTTCACCTTGTACGCACTGTTAACAGCACCTGCAACTGTTGCTCTGCGATCATCTTCAGCAGAACGTGTAGACAGTTTGTCGTTGATGTTTTTAGTAACACCCTTACGCATTTGTGCGCCACCATTAATTACTGTTCCATAGGACATAATAATCTCACTTTGTGTAAGAAGAGTTTTTGAGATAGCCAATATTTGTTGAATGGCAATTGTAAGAGTCAGGGTAAGAAACGCTAACCTTTTGACCACGACCTGCAGTTGCAGATCCACCAGTTTTAGGCGCACCTTGGTGTGGGCCACTGTAGTTAGTACCACCGCTACCACGAGTTACAGTAGTAACACCACCAGAGCCTGGTGTGTGCTTAGAGACATTGCCTTTACGATTGGGGGCTTGAGCCATCAATGTAGGGGCGTTATTGCCAGAGGTATATCCACTCATATCGAGCCTTTCATAAAAGTATGCATATATTACACCTTTCTTAGAGATTCCATAAACTCATTTAACGCATCATCTGCATCCCCCTCATCTTCCCTAGTCACATTTTGGATGTGTTCTACAGAAATAATAGGGGCACGAGAGGATTCAAAAGGAGCCAGTTTGTCAGCAATTTTGGCTTTGTCCTTGATATCTAGTTCATCAGACTGCATGGCATCAATCAAGACTTCCATGGCAGTTTTAAGTGGTGGCAGTCCACGAGAGGTACGCTCGTCATTTAGCTTGTTGAACAAAGCACCATATTCGGTAACTTTGTTAACTATAGATTTTGGCCGACCACCCGTTGCCTTTTGTGACCGAGGCGTAAAGTTGGTCATGTCAAACTCATCCACCACAGGGACAGTCTCAATGGCTTTAGGTTCAATTTGACCAGTGGCTAGTTTCATGGCTTTTTTCTGCGCTCGTCTAACTTTGGCGTAATCACGGGCTTTCTGTTTATCTTCTTCAGAATTAACAGTTGAGCCTTCAGGTCTTATTTCGTCAAACATTGCATACCCTTTTCAGTTCTAATCCAAGCATATGAGCCATTCACAGTGAACCCACGTTTTTTGTGGATCTTCATAAACCCATTATGTTCGGTACGAATAGAAGTAGAACATACCACGGGTATACCCCATCGGTGTGCCCACAGTATATGTTGGTCAATCATCTCATTAATTAACCTGACACGCAAGCGAGGGCTTAATTGTAGGTCAACATGGTGAAATTTGGCATTGGAGATTTCTTCATTGGCATAGGTGGTATACCCACCCCTATCAAACCAACAGTAGCCAAGAAGGGCATCTTCAGCAGCGTCCCCAATAAAGGTTCTAACTAGCTTGTCCCCACGGCAGACAGCAATGAACTCTTTGCTCTTGTCAAACACTTGGACTGTCGTTGCAACAGTCACATTCTTTCGGAACACGGCTTTGTCCCTAGTCAGTATGCCATCAGCTTCAGACCCAAAGACTGAGTCTGCCATATCCACAATATCGTCCACATCATGCAGTGGGTGCGCCAATGTCCATTCCATGCTATTCCTATAAAAGTGTTGGGACTCAATTTGGTCTTCAGCTAGGCAAGATGGAAAGCCAGAAAAAATCTTGCATCGACATCCTTGAGTGCTGGCTTAACGTCCCAACAAACAAATTGTAGTCCAAAAAAGTTTTGAGTAAAAATTTTTATACAGGAACACTTATACAGAATTATCCACAGGATATCCTCTTTACATAGGGGTAAACCCTAATAGAATGATTACGGGGCCATCATCCAGCCCTTGGGAAGGCAGGTAGCTTACCGACCCAGATAAACGTACTGAATCTATCAGTCTCTCTAGTAAGCAATGAACGGGAACAT
>Ga0222713_10001664_pt1 | contig 24655 bp, 22 predicted proteins | sample C33_649DmetaG_FD_165061 | JGI IMG/M metagenome (GOLD analysis project Ga0222713, IMG submission 165061) | Estuarine water microbial communities from San Francisco Bay, California, United States - C33_649D | ecosystem: Environmental > Aquatic > Marine > Unclassified | place: USA: California...
AAAGAGCGGGAATCCCTAGTGATACCAGACATCGCGCACTTGCGGATGCGAGAGCCATATGGGAATTTACACAATTTATTTATCGTCATCTCGAGCCAGACGTAATACAAAGCGCTGCGGAAAAACTAATGAGGTCATCCTCACTCCCTAAGGGAATTTCAGAGGAAACAATTCAGAGTATACCGAGAGGTCCTGGAGTTTATATTTTTAAGGACGAGCAGAATACAGTCCTTTACGTTGGTAAAAGTAAATCTCTTCGCACGCGCGTTCTTTCCCACTTCAGCGGCGATCATTCCAACAAAAAAGATCAAAAAATAAACCAGAGCGTTAGTGCGATTGATTGGATCGCAACAGCTGGGGAACTCGGGGCACTGATAACCGAATCTAGACTCGTTAAAACGCTAAAACCAATCCACAACCGACGCCTAAGGCACCAAGAGAATAATTTCACGATCCACTGGGATCCGATTGATGGTCCTGATATTCCAATTATCGAGGACATAGAAAAATTTAAAAAAATTCCATTTGGAACGACCTACGGCTCCTTCCCTTCGCGGAGGGCTGCGCTCAAATATCTAAGAGATCAAGCGAAAGACTTCTCACTTTGTTTAGTAAAAATCGGCCTAGAAAAAGGAAAAGGACCTTGCTTCGCACACCAGGTGGGTAGCTGCCGAGGAGCATGCGTGGGAAAAGAGACGGTAATAAGCCACTCTATGAGACTGTCAGCCGCACTTTCTAAGCAGAAAATTCCACAGTGGCCGTACTCCGGGGGCATAAAAATTGTTGAACGTGATGAGCGAAATGATGTCGACGACGTACATACAGTCGATCAATGGATGTATATCGACTACGAGACCAGCGGAAAAAATAATCCCATTCTGTCAGACAATACCAATTGGCATCAATTTGACTTAGATACGTTTCACATTATCCGAAAAACACTAGAAGCCTCATCTCCGAATATCACAATCGCTAGTATTGAGTGATTATCAATGATCATAGAAAGACGACTAATGACGCAACAAGAAACGTTTAACTGCGTCGTTGAATAATTGGGGCTGTTCTAGGTTCGATAAATGTGACGCGTGGGGTATCACCACCAATTCTGAACCTGGTGCAGCCGCGTGAATTTCCTCAGACATCTGCACTGGAGTACCGGCATCTTGCTCTCCGACAATAATCTGTATCGGGCAATTTATCCGATGCAATTCGGCCGTACAGTTAATCTTCGGTATCGCCTGACAACATCCGATATATCCTTCGGTTGGGGTAGACTCGATCATCGCCGCGACAAACTTGAGATCTGGTGGGGAACGATCGATAAACTCACTCGTGAACCAGCGCTGTAATGTTTGATCGACAAGAGAAGCCATCCCCTTAGAGGCCGATTGCTCAATACGAGTGGTCCAAATTGGCCAGAGCTCATTGGGTATCCGGCTAGTGGTGTCTGCCAAAGTTAGCGATCTAAATTTTTCAGGATGCTTAATCGCAATCGTCATCCCGATCATACCTCCCATCGATAAACCAATCCAATGTGGCTTGTCGATTTCTAAACGCTCAAGAAGTGCGATCGAATCATCACTAAGCATATCGAGTGTGTAAGGTGACTTCGGGGCCTCACTACCACCGTGCCCCCTCGTATCAAATGCAAGAACACGGTAACCTTCTTGAAGAAAATTTATCTGAGGTCCCCACATTCTTAAATTGCATGCTAGCGAGTGACTCAGCACCACCCAAGGACCATCTGTCCCGAAAACTTCATAGTTAATACTGATACCGTTTACAACTGCCTTCATATCTAATAGCCTTTTCTCGATGTTTAATGGCGCGAGAGTTTTAGCTTCGCCTCATTCGTGGCCAAATGAAATAATATGACAAGATAATACCTATGTGGAGACCAGCTTGAGAGTCATTCAATTTTTCGGCAGAGATGCTGCCCGCCGCGTTGGCTTGATATCCGATTGCGGCACGCTCGTCTACACGCTTCGCGGGACAAAGCGTATGTATGATCTCGCCTGCGATGCGCTCCGCGACGGCGTGAGAATCGAGGAGATCATTAATGATAGAAGAAGTAACGAAACCGACACTCTAGATCACATCTTAGGGGAAAAACGAATCCTCATCCCTTTCGATCACCCTGACCCGTATCACCATATCATTACGGGTACAGGTCTCTCCCACTTGGGAAGTGCGAGTGCTAGAGATGCGATGCATAGCAAGATTAGCCAGACGGAGAGCTCTTTAACTGATTCGATGAAAATGTTTAAGTGGGGTGTCGAGGGCGGTAAACCCCCGACTGGACATTTGGGAGCGCAACCAGAATGGTTTTATAAAGGCGATGGTAGCTGCGTCGTAAACCCCGAGAGCTCGTTATCGTGGCCGGCCTATGCGCTGGATGGCGGTGAAGAAGTAGAGATTGTAGGAATTTACTTAATTAGCCCAGAGTCAGAAGTATTTCGAATCGGTTTCGCACTTGCGAATGAGTACTCAGATCACGTGATGGAGCGTCAAAACTATCTTTATTTAGCTCACTCAAAGTTGCGGCAATGCTCTTATGGTCCAGAGTTACTGCTTGGCGATCTACCAAACACTGTTGCTGGGACTGCAAAGCTCATCCGCAGTAACAAAACCATTTGGCAGGACGCGTGGACTTCCGGTGACGACAATATGTGCCATTCGGTAACCAATTTAGAGCAGCATCACTTCAAATACCGTGATTTTCGTCGACCCGGCGATGTACATATTCATTTTTTAGGGGCTGCAACTGGAAGTTTTACGAAGCAGATAGCCACCCAGGAAGGTGATACTTTTGAAATTTCTTCGGACACGTTTGGGGCGCCGCTACGAAACACGCTTGCACAAGAATCAAGTGGTCCTAGTTTACCTATCACTATTAAAAATTTATAAAAAAATTATATTGGGCGCTATTAATCGTTTGGGGCCATGATTAAAATCTCTTTACGCAGTGCAGCAATTAGTTATCCTGAAAAACAACTATTCTGAAAATTGGTTACAATCAATTGATAAATAAAGGGTTTTCATCCCACAAAAAAATCAAAAAAATTAAGCTGAATAAACACAATGAAACAAGAACTGGTATATAACGTAAACGTTAAATCACAAAAAGTCCTAGTAAGCCCAGCTAAACTGAAGGAGCAAGTCCCGGCTACTGATCGAGCACTGGATACGGTAATTGCTGGTAGGCAGATCTGTCAAAATATTCTGGATGGAACAGACAAGCGACTGCTGGTTGTAGTTGGACCATGTTCCATCCATGATCCTGAGGCTGCGATCGACTACGCGACGCGGCTCAAGAAAGTCGCAGAAAAAGTTGAAGACACGATGTTCATTGTTATGCGTGTCTACTTTGAAAAACCAAGAACGACGGTTGGGTGGAAAGGTCTCATCAATGACCCGCATATGGATGACTCATTCGATATTGAAGCGGGACTAAAACTAGCGAGAAAACTTCTTATCCAAATAAACGAATTGGGATTACCAGCGGGAACAGAAGCGCTAGACCCGATAAGCCCCCAGTACCTCGGTGATCTTATTGCTTGGAGCGCAATTGGAGCCAGGACGACCGAATCGCAAACGCACCGAGAGATGGCGAGTGCTTTATCATCCCCGGTGGGTTTCAAAAATGGCACTGACGGTAGTCTCGCGGTCGCGATCAATGCACTCCACTCGGTATCTAAATCGCATAGTTTCCTCGGCATTAACGCAGACGGACAAGTCGCGGTTACTCAGACAAAAGGAAATCGTTATGGACACATCGTGCTAAGAGGTGGAGATCGTGGTCCAAACTATGACTCTGTCTCGATTTCATTAGTTGAAAAGGAACTAAGTGGTGCGGGGTTACCATCAAACATTATTGTGGATTGCAGTCACGCGAACTCGAATAAAGACCACAATCTACAACCCCTCGTTTTCAACGATTGTATACACCAAATTCTTGAGGGAAATAAGTCAATCGTCGGGATGATGATTGAAAGTAACATTGGGCCGGGAAATCAAAAGCTCACATCCGATAGATCTAAACTTGCCTACGGCGTATCGATAACCGATGCTTGTATTGACTGGGGAACGACTGAAAAACTCTTGACCGAATCAAACGGAAAATTACTGAAAGCACTGCCGAATCGGTAGATACTTCAGCCAGCGAGCTCGGTCTTAGACATTCGCTCGAGGGTCGTGTAGCTTAGTGCGATAAACGCAATCTCAAATGGCAGAGACATCCACACCAATATACCGCTAACGATACTTAATACGGTAGAACCAGACACCGACCCAATCCAATCGATTCCCCAAGCAATCGAAACAGGAAGAACAATGCAAAGGAATAGCATTGCCGCACCATTTCTTCGCGTAGTCATCCAAGACCACTTAAAAGCATCGAATAATCGTAAATCATCATTGCTGCAAACTGCTGGGAAAACCAGCATAAATCTTCCAGCCAAATAGATCGATGGAAGAAACATCAGCATGCCGAGCGCACCAATTCCTTCAATCTGTTGCGCGAAAAGCATGAGGACACTGCTGACAATTGACAGCACAATAATAAACATAAACGTGATCCCAAACATGCCTAGGGTAAATTTGGTTTCACTAAGTCCCCAAGAAATAGGGAAGCGAAATTTTCCATCCTGACTCTTGGCCAATAAAATTTGGTAGCTTCTCGTTGAGACGATGACTGTTGCCGCAAAAAGCAATCCAAGCCAAATAAATATCTCCGCTGGATTTCCACCCCCACTCTTTAAATCAAGCCCTGAGCCAAACCCCGCCCATAAAGACTCATAGAGAGTCAAGCAAAGCCCAAGCAAGGCTGGTAGCCAGAGCCCTTGAAACAACTGCGCTCTCTTTTCCCAGGTGAACACAATGGAGCCAAAGATGATTTTAAATATAGGCAACCGACTCAAGCGATAATGCTCCTAAAGAAATTCCTTAACTGCGAGATTTTCTAATCTCAGTTTCCTCAGACCACTCGAGGAGACCATTCTGTACGTTCCAGAGCTGGAGATTGATCTTGTAGTAAACGTCTTTGGTATCGCTATTTTGTTTGACAATCGATGCGATATTTCCAGTTAATCGATAGGCCGCCCCAACCATTCTCCCCTTTTCTGTAGCCGTATCCTGATCATAATATTCAGAGTTCTGTTGACGCTCTATTTCTGAAATCGCCTCTTGCATCGCGACTTCATCTACTACAAATCTCACGACACTACTTTGGGAGAGTTGGGTCCGAATCGAATCAGTGATCATCCGGGTATCGATATACTCGCTGGTTTTATTATTGACTTCCTGAACAGTTATTATCGGGCCGAGTCCAGATGTCACAACCTTGGAGTTCAAAAACGAGCGAGTCATTTCCTCAACGATTTTTTGCAAGTCAGTTGAACCGAACTCGACGGTAACCGTTTCAATTCCCTTCGGGTCACCATACGTAATTTTTTTTGAACAGCCACCCAAGCAGACGATCATACTAAGGCTACAAATAATCATAATTGAAAATCTATTGGTCATATTCACCTCGAACAAGATTATTCTTTAAAAAGAAATCTAAAATCAACCGCCTCTTTAACTGGGGCCACTGCTCTAATCGTTTTCGTTTCCCTCTTATAAAAATAAATCGGCTTCCACGCCTCTTCTCTCCCAACAAGTGCTCCTTCTTTATCAAACCAGTCGAAACGATACGCGAGTGACCGCTCTTTTCTGTACTTACTCTGAACATCAATATCAACGCGAAGGTATCCATTTTCCACGCGACAAGCACTTCCAGTTACTCTCACATCTGCATCATTTATAAGCGTCACCAACTCATTCTTACAAATCGGTGAGGAAGCGCAGCCAACGACCATAATGGGTGTTAGCAACAGGGCCATGCACTTGAAGAAGCCAAATATCCGAGAACTAGATCTATCCATAATAAGCTTACTCATTTTTTATTCCAAAACAGTGAAGTGTGAAAAAAAACTAGACCCTAAGCTCCGAACGAATAATATAGCGTAGCGACCATGGATTTTCATCTTTATTTTTTCGGACCCATATTGCGACCTAACAAACATCTCATAATCACCGTGTTCAATAGCAGTGCGAGCAAGGCTAATTCTTTTGGGTAGGCTACGCCAAATTCGCTCATCGGCTTCTTCGGTAACGAGCCCCCCTATTCTCGCGAGCTCCGAACTTATACCAGTTTTATCCTGCTTGTTTAAAGCGCTCTGCAGAGTTGCCTTTAGACTTCCGCGTGTAATGGCCCTAAGTAATATAAACGGAAAATCATCTCTTAACGCTCGCCTTGAAAAAAGATCAATATTGGTCATGACATCCACATTTTGATTTTTTAGCTCGACAGAAGCCCCCGTTAAATCAAAAGAAGTAATGTCGTTTCCCTCAGCGGCTGAATTAAAGGCGGGAAAAGATAACGGCAACAATACAAAACCTTCATCCGTATTAATGGGAACATCCAATCTAATCGTGCTCTTCGCAGGACTTAATCCATCTTCAAATACGACTAATAGATCAGTTTTGGATTCGTCTGGGCTATCTAGAGTACGACCTAAACTTGCTAGCGCGAGTCGGCCTAGATCGATCGATGGTTGCAGCTCAATGGCCTGACGGTAACCTGCAGCGGCCAACCCGCTCTCGCCCAGAACCTCATAAATAAATCCGGCTAGGTAATGACTGAATGCACTTTGATAACTATTCTTTAACTGAGTAACCTGCGGGTCATCCAGCGAAGCAACTGGGTAACCTGCTAAATCAGTTATATCTTTGATAGATGCTTCATTTGAGTTTTCTGCTCTTATCTTCTCGTATTGGCGCTCACGAAAGGTAGCTATCACCGCCTCTCTCTCATGTGCACGCTTTATCGCAACGCGTGCATTCTGCAAATCCCCAGCAGCTAAGTAGCTCATGGCGATACGCGTAGTCAACATCACCTTTTCGAAATCATGCCCTTGATAGACACGAACCTTGTCGTTGACTAGTACTGACCCTAAGTCCTGGAGTAAAAGATTTGGATCGGAACGAGCGCGCACCTCCCAATCTTCGACTTGCTTTTCCGCCTCGCGCCAAACAGAAATACTCTCAGGAAATTTACCCTGTAACCGGAGAAACTCGCCCAACTCGAATAAATACAAAATATCTCGATTCTTTCGATTGAACCGATCATGGAGCTCAATAGCGCCTTGGAGATCGCCGATTTTTGCGAGATCGAGGGATTGATTCAACTCTGATTCATAACTTCGAATCGCTTTGCCACACCCGCAAACTAAGAGCACTACAGCTATACAAATTAATCGGTGGGTTAATTTTGCCATTGCTTTCCTGCCTATTTCTCACCAGGACTACAGATTTTATTTTAAACTGGCTTTGCTCTACGGTAACCGACTACCATCCAGACAAATCCAAATAACTGAAGAGCCATAAAAATACCAAATGCAGCCGCGTACCCTTCCGGGTTATAGCCAGTACCAACCAATTCCCACTGGTTAAGGATAATCCCAAATATCCACTGCGATAGAAATGCTGTGACGAAAACTAACAAGTTCAAAGCCGTAGTCGTCCGTCCAGTCATACTGAGTGGAAAACTCTGAGAAATAATCGTGAAGGCAAGACTTCCAGATGTGCCGAGCAAACCCCAACCAATCCAAATTACCCATGATAGGTCAGACAACCCGAAGACAAGCAACAACTGAAGCAATAGATAAAGCGCCGTTGCGACTATTAACAACTGAATGGCTTGGATACCACGCTTTGCAAGATATGTCGCGAACGCACCCCAGAATAAAAATCCTAGCATCGTAGAGACTCCGAGCCCCATCAAATGATTCGCAACATCGGCTCGACTAAGACCAGCTACATCGGCAAGCCATGGCCCCGCCCATAACCCCTGTACAGACATATTAAACGCTTGGAACAAGGCTGTACCCATCGCGATTCGCCAGAAAACTGGCGAGCGATACACGCCAAACGCACCGGACAGCTGCTCTCGAAACGACGCGGTACTTCGCTCAAATTTCTTCTCTGGCACCACGAAAAACACGACGATTGAAGCAGCAATAACCAGAAACGCAAGCCCTAGAAAAATCTCTCTCCAACCAGTCACGCGCAATAACATCTCAACTGGTTTGGTCGCAGAGATTGCGCCAAGGCCGCCAACAAACATAATCCTTCCGATCATCGTTGACAAGATCTCAGGAGAAAACCAGATCGAAAAAACCTTAATACTGGACATGAGACAAGCAGCCACCCCAAATCCTATGAAAACCCGACCTAGGAGTAATCCTTCAAAATTTTGAGCCGATGAAAATATACAGGCACCCACACCAGCTACGATTAAGAGACAGGCGTTTGTTCTTCTCGGACCAAATCGATCTAATAAGAGACCAATTGGGATTTGCAGCGACGCAAAAGATAGGAAGTAAACCGAGGTCAGTAAACCAAGTTCACTTGCAGAGAGCTCAAACTCAGATACTAAGTTCGGCGAAATTACCGCATTTACAGAACGGAATAGATAGGAGAGGAAATAGCCCATCGCGAATGGAAGAAACACTAGAATAAACTTCTCTTTCCATCCGAATGAATCTGTATTTTTTATGTTGTTCAGTTCCACAACTCTTTACATTTAAGATTTCCTGCGAAACTCATCGAGTTCCTCTCGAAGGAGCCGAATTTCCTTATGAAGGCTCTGGATATCATCAACCAATTTTTGGTTTATTACCTTCTCATCCTCACCAACAAAGTAAGCCGAGATCACTGCAATTATCATCGAAAACATTCCGAAACCTACAAATACCATCAAAACTGCGAATATTTTTGAGAAGGTAGTCGTAGGAACAATATCTCCGTAGCCAACCGTCGATGCAGACACGAATGCAAGCCATAGACCTTCGCCAAAAGAATGGATAGTAGGCTCCAAAAAATAGAATCCAAGTCCAGACAATAACCACGCTAGGACAGCGACTCCGATCACTATGGGCACACCACTCGAGATCAACCAGTGACCAATCGAGTGTAACGCTCGCGCGGCTAATAATCCGATGGAAACCAAACGAAGCGATCTAGCAATAGCAATCCAAACCCCGTGGGCCACCCCAGTTACACTCAAGACGGAGACGATGATTATGATCAAATTTAACCAATTTCTGGAGACGTAATCAAAACGCTCTCTACTCAAAGAAATCAGAATAAGGAACTCAAGAGAAAACGCACTGAGAATCACCCATTGGAGCACGTACAGAATACTTCCTGAACGATCAAGACTTTCATCGAACACAATAAAAATGAGTGGTAATGTCAGCAACGCCAAGACGATCATCAGGCGATCTAGACGAGCGCCCCATATCCTCGCGAGGTTAGCGTCCGAACTTGACACCCCAGCCATCCCAAACCATGCGCTCAGTGACTTAGCACTCATGGCACTAAAAATCAGTCGCCAGCAACAGTCATTCGCTCAAATAAGATGGAGCCCACCTTAGTCGTCGAGCGTTCAAGAATATCGTTACCCACCGCCGTTATACCGGAAAACATTTCTTTTAAATTTCCAGCAATGGTGATCTCTTGCACTGGATACTGGACAATTCCATTTTCCACCCAGAAACCAGAGGCCCCGCGAGAATAATCCCCCGTAACCATATTTATTCCATGCCCTAAAAGATCCGTAACCCACAAACCGGTTCCCATATCTTTCAGCAATTCTTCGAACGGCTTAGAGCCAGCAGAGTCAACAACAAGATTGTGTACACCGCCCGCGTTACCCGTGGTAACCATTCCCAGCTTTCTGGCAGAGTAGCTACTCAACACGTACCCCTGAAGTAAACCCCTATCTACAATTACCCTCGGTCTGGTCGCAACTCCTTCGCTGTCGTAGCAAGAACTACTGAATCCCTTCCGGATATGAGGCTCCTCTCTGATCGAAATAAAATTTGGGAAAACGTTTTGGCCCAATGAATCTAGTAAAAAAGTTTGCTTTCGATAGAGCGCACCACCACTAATCGCCGACACAAAATGCCCGATAATCCCGGAAGATATGGTGGAATCGAAAATAACTGGGACCTTCTTCGTGCCTATTTTTCTAGCTCCTACTTTTCGAACCGCTCGACTGGCAGCACGCTCTCCAACAGACGTAGCATCTTCCATGTCTCGCGCATCTCTGGCGCTCGTCCACCAACCGTCCCGCTGCATCTCACTTTTTTCGCCCGCAGTTACCGAGCAACTGATGTAATTACGACTGCTGGGGTATCCATGCATAAAGCCATTGGAATTAGCGTAAATAAAATGTCCTTTCTGCGACGATACAGTCGCGCCCTCCGAATTAGTGACGGATGGATTGGACAACGCTACCGACTCACACGCCTTACCCAGATCAATCGAGTCATTCACCGAGATATCCCAAGGGTGAAAAAGATCTAAGTCCTTAAAACTAGTTGCCAATAAACTGGGGTCAGCTAGTCCAGCAAAATCATCTTCTGCCGTTAACTTTGCGATGGAGACCGCCGCCTCCACTGTCCGCTTGAGAGACTCCGGGGAGACGTCAGAGGAGCTCGCATGCCCTTTGGATTGACCAACATAGGTGGTTATACCGAAACCCTTATCTTGGTTATATTCAATAGTTTCAACATCGCCCTTTCGTACCGTGACTGTACTACCAATATTTTCATTGATATCAACCTCGACAGCACTCGCACCTAGTTTTTTCGCAAGCGACAATGTTTCTACTGCTATACTCCGAAACTGATCTTCAGTGAAATTAAATGCTTTTTCTGACATTATTTTTTTGAAGCCTCTTTTAACAAAATTTGTCTCGATATATAAAGTCTTTTTAGATACCGCTAGATCATAGCACCTTCGGACTCACGTTAATTAAATATGGACGAGCAAGACCGGCCAAGTAAAACACAGAGAAAAAGAGAGGTAGAAAGCCTTCAGGCGATGGGCGCCGAACTGGTGTCGCTGTCGCGAGAAATCCTTGAATCTTTTGATTTGCCCACTGATCTAGCGGAGGCAGTGGCAGAAGCAAAAAGAATAAAGCAACATAGTGCGCTCAGAAGGCAACTTCAGTTTATCGGAAAAGTCATGCGCAATATTGACCCTGAACCCATTCGCCAGAGGCTACAGGATCTCAGAAAACCAAGCAGGAGAAGTGTCAAATTGATGCATGAGGCGGAAACCTGGCGCGATTCGTTAATCAATAAATCTACTTCCATTAGTGAATTTACTTGTCAATTTCCCCGAGCGGATGCTGATGAGATTCGGGACCTCATCGTAGCTTGCCGTAATGAAATTACTAAAGACTCGAAGAAGTCATATAGAAAACTTTTTAAGTTAATTTCTGAGACCCTAAGCTCAGAGGAAAATACCAATTAATATTTTTGCTATATTTCCAGCGTAAGTCGCGAAATCTTTCTTTTTTCTAGTTTCGAGTAAATATGTCCAATAATGATCAAGTAAAAATTGGGATGGTGTCCGTTAGCGATCGGGCATCGAGCGGCGTTTATGAGGATAAAGGAATTCCAGCGCTCAAGAATTGGATTTCCAAAACGCTAATTAACCAGGTGGAGTTCGTTGAACGCCTTATACCGGATGAACAAGAAACAATTGAACAAACACTCAGAGATCTGAGTGACGTCGATGGTTGCGACTTAATACTAACGACTGGCGGAACTGGCCCCTCTCCCAGGGATGTCACTCCTGATGCTACCGTTGCGGTAGCAGATAAAGTAATGCCTGGATTTGGGGAGCAGATGCGTCAAATCAGCCTCAATTTTGTACCAACTGCGATTCTTTCCCGTCAAGTAGCAGTCATAAGAAAAAAAACGCTAATCATTAACTTGCCAGGACAACCCAAATCAATTCAAGAAACCTTGGAGGGCTTAAAGGACTCCGATGGGAAAGTTATTTCACATGGTATTTTTGCAGCCGTACCGTATTGTGTGGACCTGATTGGTGGGCCGTATATCGAAACAAACGAAGATTATTGCAAGGCATTTCGACCCAAGTCTGCGATTCGCCAGAAATGAGACTAAGGCTCGCAATAACTAAATCAAGAAACCAGACTCTGACCTCGATTGAGATCGACCCGTCTCAACAGAAACAAGCCAACCACGAAGAAAAGTGAAAGGGAAAGAATAGCATTTCGGTAGTCGCCGGCGGTGGCCCAAGTAAGTAGTCCATAAGTCAAAGGGCCAAGAATCGCCGAGCATCTCACAGCAACTCCCCATAAACCAAAAAACTCAGCTCGACGAGATGGTGGAGTCATTAGCCCTACGATTGCCCTCGCGGCCGACTGACTTGCCCCAAGCGAAATTCCGACCAAATTTGCCACGACCCAGAACCCAACCTTACTCTCGAGCAGCCAAGCTAAAAGCGTAATACAGATCCAAAGTAGCAGGAGGATTGTTAAAATTTTGATATGGCCAAATCTATCTTGAAGAGGGCCAAATACAAACGCCCCTAGTGCTGCAGTCAAGTTCACCACCATGATTAATAGGATTGTCTCTGAGAATGTGAAACCCACGACCTGCTGAGCATAAATCGCCGCTAAAGCTATTACTGCTTGTACTCCAGCTTGATAAAAAACTGTGCAACCTAAGAACCGAAATAGATCTCTGTATTGATGCCTATTTCTAATAGTGTCAAGCAATCTGTTTATTGGCTGCGAAGAACCACTGACACCGACACCCCCAGCACCAGATCCTAGAAAAATAAATGATGGAAGCGCAGCTACGAGATAAATTGCGGCTGTTATAAAGAGAGTGACAGGAACAAAGAAATCGGCAGAATAGCCCTCATTTTCAGCGGTTGTTACGTAAAACAAGCATAACCCAAGAGTAATCATTCCTCCGATATAACCTAGGGACCAACCGTAGCCTGAGATACGCCCGATGGACTTTTGAGATGAGATTTCGGGTAGATACGCCGCAATGATGTTCTCTCCAAGACCATAGAACAGATTCGACATCATTAAGAATATACATACAACAAAAATTCCCTGGTCTAAAAATAACGCAAGACACGATGTGGATCCCACACACAAAAGAGTAGTAAGCACGAGATATCTTTTCCGGAGAAAATTTGCATCGCTATGCGCACCAATAAGTGGCCCTAGCAAAAGCGTCAGTAAATAAGATACTGATAACACTGCAGTCCACATAAAGGTCGCCCAAACCGCATTATTGGCAACTACAGATACGAAATACGCATTAAATATCGCAGTTATTACAACCGTCGTATACCCAGAGTTTGCGAAATCGTAAAACGCCCAAGCCCAAATCTGCTTCTTGGAACTCAAAGCCGAGTTATTTTTTTGCATCGGACTGCATCACCAAATCGTGTTAACTAAAAATTTAAATGACCCCACTTTGCTTCAGTGATTTCAGCTCTTCATCACTCAGCCCGAGCGAACCCAGCACTTCGTCCGTATGTTCCCCAAGATCTGGGCCCAACCAGAGTGTTTGTCCAGGATTTTTCGATAATTTTGGAACAATTCCAGGAACCAACAAAGTCTCACCACCCGATAACTTTTGTTCTTGGATCATATCTCTCGCTTTGTAGTGAATGTCATTAACGATATCGACGACATCGAAGATCTTGCCAGAGGGCACATCCGCATTTTCAAGGGTTTCAAGGACATGCTTCAAGTCGTGCTGCGAACACCAATTACCAATAATTTCATCCAATTCATCACTACGCTTAGCGCGCCCGTCGTTATGCACTAGCTCTGGGTCGTCAGCAAGATCACTACGTCCTATCGCCTGCATCATTCTCTTAAATATCGAGTCACCATTCGCTCCAATTACAACGAACTTCCCATCCTTTGTGAGGTACGAGTTTGAAGGAGCGATACCTGGAAGTGTCGATCCCGTCCTCTCTCGTACGAACTTAAACATATCGTACTCGGGTACCATACTTTCCATGAAACTAAAAACTGCTTCGTATAGTGCAACGTCAACGATCTGTCCTATGCCCCCATTGACGTCACGCTGCCGCAGAGCCATAAGCGCACCTATCACACCATAGAGGGAAGCGATTGCATCCCCAAGACTAATGCCAACGCGGACGGGCGCTCGGTCGGGATAACCAGTGACGTATCGCAGACCACCCATTGCCTCACCGATAGACCCGAATCCAGGTCGATCTCGGTAGGGGCCGGTTTGCCCATAACCCGATAGTCTTACCATGATGAGCCCAGGATTTACCTTTGATAACTCCTCATAACCAAGCCCCCATTTCTCCATAGATCCAGGCCTAAAGTTCTCGACCACTATATCGGCCTCTTCCGCTAGCTTCCTGACGATTTCTTGCCCACGAGGATTTTTCAAGTCTACCGTTACCGATTTTTTGTTCCGTGCTTGGAGCAACCACCATAAAGACTTGTCTTGATAAAGTTTCCGCCATTTCCGTAACGGGTCTCCACCTCGTGGAGATTCAATCTTTATAACTTGTGCCCCAAACTCTCCCATGATGCGGGTGCAAAATGGTCCCGCAATTAATTGCCCGAGCTCGAGAACCTTTATTCCGTCAAGAGGTCCCAATGGATGTTCCAATCTTTAAAATTGCCACTTAAAAGTAACTAGCGAGAAAATATTTATGAACTACGTGAGTTTAGCAAAAATGAATCTCCTTAAATCTAGAGTACTTAGCTTTACGCTTTTACTTTTTGGCTCAATTGCATTTACCCCAGCGTTGACTACGGCAGCTGTTTGTCCAGAACTATTAAACGAGAAAGTTACAACCCTTGAAGGCGATTCATTAGATCTTTGCTCATTATCTGGAAAAGTTATCATGGCAGTAAACACGGCGAGTTACTGCGGAAATACCCCGCAGTACGAGGGTCTGGAGGCGCTGTTCAAGAAATTCAAAAACGATGGCTTAATTATTATTGGTTTTCCATCGAATGATTTTGGGGGCCAAGAACCAGGGAGCAACGAAGAAATCGCCACCTTTTGCGCTGTTAATTATGGTGTGACATTCCCAATGACAGAAAAAAGTCGTGTCGTGAGCGCGGAGGCCAATCCGTTTTATAAAAAGTTGGCGGCTGCGACGGGTAAGCGCCCCACCTGGAACTTTCACAAATATCTTGTTTCGAAAAATGGGGATACTGTAATTAGCTTCCCCTCGAGTTTTGGACCTAACAACAGCACGTTAATCAGCCAAATTGAGAAGCTGTTAGCAGAATAAGTCTTCGGTCCAAAAATTAAGGGTTGTATTCACGAATGACGTGACCCGCTAGCGGAAGGTCGGCTAGCATCCCCTTAGAGTCTGCAACACGATGGCCATTAATCCACACTCCATGAACTCCCTCTGAGGGTGTGGATAATCTCGACGCACCAGAAGGCAGGTCATAGAGACGTTTTGAGCGACCGCGACCGACTGTTTTTGGGTCGAACAAAAGCAGATCTGCCCACGCACCAACTCGAATTTCACCGCGATCCTTTATACCAAATAGCTTCGCATTATCAAAAGTTAGTTTTTTGGCAGCCGCCTCAAGCGACATTAACTTCTGATCGCGGACCCAGTAGCCAAGCATATGAAGTCCAAACCCGGCATCACAAAGAAAGGTTAAGTGCGCTCCCGCATCAGATAGCGAGATGATGGAACTCTCATCCAACATCATCTTTCCGATTGCTTCTTCGTCCGAATTCATCATGGTTGCCGTAAATACAGTATCCAGATTTTCAGATAGAGCTAAGTCCAACATAAAATCAAAAGGATCTTTATTACACCCCTTAGCAAGCTCCGCGATCGAGCAGCCCTCAATCGATAAATTTTCTGCAAGAGCTACCTGCGCAACGTGCACTTTCTCCCAATCACCGCTAAAAACATGAACACGACCATCATTCAACTCGGCTAAAAATGATTCCCGAAAACCACGACTAGCCAATGCAGTTTTGTAATCATCCTCCTCGAGACTCATCAGTGGACTCCAAACCTTGAACCCCTCCAAAGGGTAAGGTGATCTAAACGTAAATTCCATATTCAACGGACAAGGAGATACAGCGCCGACCATCAAGTTACCCCGGGATCGCGCATTGGAAATTTCGTTTAAGTCGTTGAAGGTTCTCTGCGGGTCGAGCGCAGAGTGCAATAACGCTGCGACAATATACGGCCTGCCAGCAGCAGCACACAGTCGTTCGATCGACTCCATTGGAGTATCGGAGGCTTTGGTCATCATTAAGGTCCCGCGACCCTTTTCTTTTAACACACCTGAAAGTGCGAGCAACTCATCCTCACTCGCCAAACGCGAAGGCATCGGAATTCCCTTCTCACCATTGTGCTGATAAGATCTCGTCGTTGCAAAACCACACGCACCAGCATCTATTGCTTCTGAGACAATTTCACGCATCTGTTCTATTTCTTCTGGTGTAGCTGCACGTTTCGATGCATCACCACCAAGTACATATGTGCGGACGCTCGAGTGCCCCACGTAACACCCAACGTTAGGCCCCACCCCTTTTTGCTCGAGCATATCGAGGTATTGCGGAAATGTTTCAAAACTCCAATCAATGCCAGCTGCGAGAGCATCCATTGACATTCCCTCAACTTGCGTTAGGTTTCTCATCGTGATTTCCCGATCATTGGGTCGACACGGTGCAATCGTAAAACCACAGTTCCCCATTAACAGAGTCGTGACCCCAAGTTCCGGCGAAGGGCTCGCATAAGCATCCCAGGTGATCTGAGCATCGTAATGCGTGTGATTATCAATAATCCCTGGCATGATAGTGAGACCTTCTCCATCGACGACCGTGGCCGCACTCGCCTCAACTTTACCAACTGCTTCGATGCGACCATTCTTTATCCCGAGGGACCCAGGGAGAGCAGGGCTGCCAGCCCCATCAATAATTACAACGTTATCGATACGCACATCCAGCATAAGCTTCCTTGAATTATCTCCAGTTCGATTAAATTCTATCGGTTGAAAACACAATACTACCTAAGGCGATTGATAGTATCGCAATAAAAAATTAAAAGTAACAGTGGAGTGGTTTAAAGTCGAACCTACTGCTTATTTGTCCGTTTAAACCTTTTTTGCATCAGATCTGCATCGTCGAAGTGACGGCGCCCTAGAAAAGCGGTCGCGTGTGATCCCCATTGCCGCATGGCACCCGCACTATCGATACCCATAGGCCAGAATAAGAATCGCTCGCCCCGCTCCGTGCCAGGAATCAAACCATCGGAACCGAAAATACTACGAAATTGATTATCAGCATACTGAAGCGTACGCAAGTCATCATATGCCCTTAATTCATATTCCCGAATCTGAGGAACACTCGCTTTAATTTCTTCCGAAGCTACCTCCACATTCCCAACGTAGTGCGTTCGAGAATTGATCGTTATCACAACTTGTTCACCCTCATTGATGACCGGTAAATTTCCAGGAGAAAAGGCCCATTCTTCATACTTGCTAGGCGCATTAATTGGCACAAGATTCTGTGTCGGAAAAAACATATGGTAACAACCACAGGGGTGCATGGTATCGTAGATCAAAGGGTCTCCTTGCTTCGATAAAGTCACCCGCCAAACAATACCGTCTAACTTACCCGCTAACATATCGGACACTCCCGATTTCGGACGCTCAGTGAACCACGCGACGTATACCAGTTGAGGCAGTACTTCTCCCCCAAATCGCGTACGCTCGAGTTTCGTATAGACCACTGGCTCTCGAACATCAACTCCAATACCTTTCCCCGTACCCCAATGAAGAGAGCCAATCTCGTCATATTCTCCAGAAGTTTCAACAGCAAACACAGGTGCAAAAGTTTCGAAAAGGCTAAGCAATTCCGAATCATTTAAATCCAGATGACCCAAGCGACTACTTTTACTCAGAAGCTTGGCCACTTCAACTCTGGGTAGAACCCGTTCGCGCTGGCCCGCATAGGAAATCAATTGGTCACTTACTTGCTCACCCTCACGACGAGAAGCAAACTCTTCACGTGCCTCTTCGTGCCAGCCCTCGATTCCTTTAGAAAACGGATACTTTAGAAGGGAATAGAAACCAACGAATCTTTTGATCGAATCATAATCATCCTTTACCTTTGCATTCTCTCGGAGTTCCCGAGCGCTTAGATCTGCAAAACTCATACTTAGCACGTCAGTAAGCAAATAACCGGAACAGGTTTCCGTTCGAACCAAAATCTCATCGCGATCGATCCCAATTGACTCTAACGCCGATTCAGAAAGATTCTTAAGTTCTACGCCCCTTCCGTCTAAATCGAGTTTTTGCATCTCTCGAACCCATTGGGGAAATAAAGTTGGGTCAACATCGACATCGCTCGAGAAAGACGCCAAAAAACGATTCACTCGTAAAAATGGATATTTCGCGACTCTGCTCGCCGATATATCCGTTACGTCGTTGTCCTTAACTAACTGGTCCAGTCTATAAAGCCATTGATTACAACTCTGTTTATTGATTTCGAATTGCTTATTAGCGAGCTGAGAGAACTCACGGCCACTAAAGGTGGTACACCCGGACAATAAGAAACAAGCGATAAAAAACGTAAACGGGATTTTAGGGAAATATTTCATCAAGTCAAAACCTTGTTAATTTAGTAGCGAACGACGCTCGATCTCAGCGACCATGCCAGCAAATTGATTCTCTATGTTCTTTCGGATGATTGGTTGCGTTATAAACCGAGGTAACGGTAGAGAAGGTTTGACATATCCATTCCATTTGACTAACCAACGCCCGTCCGCCTTTTGCAACAGTTCATAGGCCCCATCAAGACGGTCAAGACTACCTCGCACCACTTCAATACCGATGCGGTTAGGTTTCTGCTCGATCGAATTAACAACGACATCTACAGGCAGAGAAAAAAATAGAAACGACACAGAACCGTGCTGCTCAACCACTGCCGTCTCCCCTTCATATCGTAATAAAGTGCTCGACTTCATTCCCGGAATAAAATTCGATAAATGGTCATAGTCAGTTAATGTGGTCCAAATCAAAGCGTGCGGCGCAGTAATAACAGCCTCCGCCTCTACGTACACCGAATCCCCCTCAATTCGAGACTCCACTCGGAAGTTTTCCGCGGCTGTAACAAAGTCACCGCCAAAGCAAAACGCGACTGGCAAGATCAACCATAGTGTCGACGCTTTCATCTCAGATACCAGGTTTTTCAAAAACCATTTTTTGGTAGATCCCACCAAAAAATGTACGCCTGTGGACACAATTTCCATTCATGCCCTTTGGAAGCCAACTCTCTAACGGTTGCCGCCACAAGTCGAGCGCAAATGGCTCGAGCGACTTGAGCACGATCCAAAGAAGCGGTCGAACGGGATTGAGCTTAGATGGCTTGTGATAATCGACTATTACGATTCGCCCGCCAGGTCGCAAAACTCTCCATGCCTCACTTAACGTTTTTTGTCTTACCTCGACGGGCTGCTCATGCAACAAGAAAAATAAAATAGCCTTGTCATAACTCTCAGAATCAAGCTTCAAATCAGAAGAGTCCATTACTAGAGCGTTAAATCTTTTCTGGGTTATAACCTTTCGACGCAAATTCGAAAGCTGATCGGGGACTACGTCTACGACATCCAGTTCTCCATCGACGCTCATACAGTCGAGTATTCTTTGAGTGAAATTCCCGTAAACAGAGGCTATTTGCAACACTTTCCCAGAAAAATCTTCACCGAGTCGACGAATCGCCGCGTCCCGTAATCGCTTAAAATTTCCAAATAGAATTAAGTTAACCAAAAAATGGCGATCAAAGAATTTGATCGCTTTCGGGCTTACGTATGCCCACCAGTACGTTTTGCTCAGGTACTCTGGAATTTCTATGCTTTCGGGTAATGTCTCAGGTAAAAGGTTATCGAGTTCAGGCTGGATCTGTTGAGATTTGTACAAAAATTATTCTCCGTATTTTTAGACTTAATCTAACTGTGTTGGCCACATATTGCGCGAGCATTGTACGCGAAGTGATCAAAAGTTTTACGTTCGAGCTAGGACCTAAAAATATGACTTAGTTCCATGCAAATATTTAAAAAAGTTAGTTAAGATACTGATGACTTTTAACATTTAATGGAAACATCAAACATGCACGATACCTTGCCGAAATTAGCAAAACGAAAGTTTCCAAATGTCGCCCGAGGCGAACTCAAAATAGCGCAGCTAAACTTGGGTTACAAATGCAATCAGGCCTGTTTACACTGCCATGTCAATGCCGGACCAACGCGAGTCGAGCTAATGAGTGAGGAGACGACCCAACAAGTTTTAGATTTTATTGACAGAAGCGTTATCGAAACAGTTGATTTAACGGGAGGGGCTCCAGAACTGAACCCCCATTTCCGAAAACTTGTTTCTGAGCTTCGATCAAGGAAGATCACCACCATCGATCGATGTAATCTCACTATCCTATCCGAACCCGGACAAGAGGATCTAGCGGAGTTTTTGGCATTGCAGAAAGTGCAAATAGTAGCCTCCCTTCCTTGCTACATTGAAGATAACGTAAATGCCCAAAGGGGAGACGGAGTTTTTCAAAAAAGCATCATAGGTATTCAAAAACTTAATGCTCTTGGTTACGGACAGAAAAATTCAGGGTTGGAGTTAAACCTTGTTTTTAATCCCCAAGGAGCAGCTTTGCCAGCTCCCCAGGAAATTTTAGAGAGAGATTATCGCGATCACCTCGGTAATCAGTTTGGAATAACATTCAACTCATTGTTTACGATTACAAACATGCCAATTAAGCGGTTTGGCAGCACGCTTGTGTCGAAAGGTGAGTTTGATGGCTACATGGATCTTCTTCAATCCGCATATCAGGAGTCGAATTTAGAATCATTAATGTGTCGCAATCTCATATCGATCGATCATCAAGGTTATGTGTATGACTGCGACTTCAACCAAATGCTCGGATTACCTCTTGGGGAAAGCTCGTCCAAGATCCACATTAGCGAACTGAACGACAAGTGTCTCGTAAACCAACCGATCAAGACTCTCGGTCATTGCTTCGGCTGCACTGCTGGTCAAGGGTCGAGCTGCGGTGGCGCCCTTCAATAAAAACTTGTAATGAAATCTCAAGTTACCGAGTCGCGGCTCGCTCCTGGTCGATTTTGCCCTCCAGAGTATTTCTATGGGACAAAAGCAATAAAAGGAGCTTCTGAAATCACGGCGAGCACGATTGTCGTATGTGGAGGGCTATATGGAAATATGGCGGCACTTGAAACGATTGAAAACCAGCACTCCGGGGTGGATCACATTATTTTCGGAGGAGACTTTAATTGGTTCAACATTGATCACGGCGATTTCAAAGAGATTAATGACCGCATTATTAGGAGCCACCTCGCTATTCGAGGAAACGTCGAAACAGAACTATCTAGGCGAAGCACACAGTCAGGCTGTGGCTGCGCATACCCACCCACAACCAGCGACGCCGAGGTGGAATACTCGAACCAGATTATTAACGCCCTACACGTCACCGCAGATAGTTTTCCAGAAATCCAAGATAGCTTTTCAAAGCTTCCGATGTTTTTGAAATTCAGGATAGGTGATACTCAAGTCGCAGTTGTACACGGGGATGCTGAAAATTTGGCAGGATGGAATTTCTCTTCGCAAGAAATGCGTAACCCGTCCAATGCTTCCCGATATCAAGGGTACTTTACGGATTCAGGTGTCGATATTTTCGCTAGCAGTCATACATGCGAGCCAGCGATACAACTATTTAATATTGATACTGAAAATCCCAGAGTAGTCATCAATAATGGCTCGGCAGGCATGCCAAACTTTGAAAATGCTCTTCATGGCATTGCAACTCGGATTTCTGTAAACGCGTGTCCCGAAAGCCTTAAATTGTATGGCGTTAAGCTGGGAGGTATTTATATCGATGCAATCAAAGTGAATTACGATTCAACCAAATTTCTGAGACAATTCTCTCGCTGCTGGAGCGCTAAATCTCCAGCGCATAAGTCGTATTATGGGAGGATAGCTGGAAGGACTGGAACAAAAATATCAACTGTCACCGAGAGTCTCGCAAATGCCCTCGGAGTATCGGATTAGAATTTTTATATGGCAAAAAATAAAAGACCCGGTAAGTCAATCATATTAGCAGTGTGTGTTTTGGCGCTTGGAATCCTATTTCTTGTATTCAAGGATTTCGTGTTAGATGTGCTTGCGCAGCTTAATCTTTCAACCCTTAAAGAAAACTATGAATCCCTAACGGCCTATTCCTCTGAGCATCCAATCAAAGCCGCTCTGAGCTACTTTGTTCTTTACATTGCGATAACAGCGCTGTCGCTCCCTGGCGCCGCAATTATGACGGTGGCAGCTGGCGCTGTTTTCGGTCTTTTATGGGGAACGGTACTGGTATCTTTTGCATCCACCATCGGCGCGACGATCGCTTTTCTCCTTACACGATATTTCTTTAGAAATCTTGTAAGAAAAAAATTTGGAGATAAGCTAAAAGCCTTGAATGAGGGAATTCAGAGAGACGGCGCTTTCTACCTATTAACCCTGCGCCTTGTCCCAGTCATCCCATTTTTTGCAGTTAATGCGGCGATGGCGCTTACTCCAATTCGTACCGGAACGTTCTACCTGGTAAGTCAGATCGGCATGCTTCTGGGAACAATAATTTTCGTTAACGCAGGAACCCAGCTTGCGGCCCTGGACACTCTGGGCGGCGTTCTATCGACGCCGATATTATTGTCGCTGTGCCTACTCGGTATATTCCCACTCATAACAAAAAAAATAGCAGACATACTTCGAGGAAGGAGAGTCTATGCGGGGTGGAAAAAACCTAAGGAATTTGATTACAACTTGATCGTCATAGGTGGTGGTGCAGCAGGGCTTGTATCGTCCTACATAGCCTCTGCCGTGCGAGCGAAGGTCGCCCTTATTGAGAAAGAAAACATGGGAGGGGACTGCCTAAATACCGGATGTGTTCCCTCAAAAGCAATTATCAAATCTGCAAAATTTATACACCAGGCGCGTCACTCTGGAAAACTAGGTATTCAAGAAGCGAAAATCACCTTCGATTTTCAAGAAATCTTACGCAGGGTACGTCGGGTGATAAAAAAAATTGAGCCACATGACTCAATTGAGCGATATACGCGTCTTGGGGTAGACTGCTTCGCCGGTACCGCCAAGATGGTCACGCCTTGGACTGTAGAAGTCAGCACATCCACCGAAAAACGAATTCTCTCAGCGCGAAATATTATTATCGCCTCTGGAGCAAGTCCGATTGTTCCCCCACTGCCTGGACTTAAGGATGTTCAGTATGTGACATCGAACACTATTTGGGATATTCAAGATTTGCCCAAAAAGCTCCTTGTAATCGGAGGAGGAGCTATCGGGTGTGAGTTAGCTCAGGCCTTTTGCCGAATCGGGTCAGAAGTAGTGCTGTTGGAAGCGATGGAGCGGATCTTGATCAAGGAAGACCCCGAGGTTTCTGAGATAGTCGCAAATCATATGTCAGATGACGGAATAGCCCTACTATCCCGACACAGAGCAAAAGGGTTTCTTGTCGAAAATGGTCAGCAGCTGTTGGTTTGTGAAGGGCCAAACGGGGAGACACGTATCCAGTTTGACTTGGTGCTATTTGCCATAGGCAGAGGGGCCAATTTAAGGGGGTTTGGGCTCGAAGACATAAACGCCATTGAGCCAGATGATCGAGTCCTGAGAACCAATGAGTATCTCGAAACTAGGTACCCGAATATTTTCGCTTGTGGAGATGTAACGGGTTTAATGCAATTTACCCATGCTGCAGCTCATCAAGCTTGGTATGCGGCCGTTAACAGTCTATTTGGAACATTCAAACGATTTAGAATCAATTTCGATGCGATACCTTGGGCAACATTCACCAGTCCAGAGGTTGCACGTGTGGGATTAAACGAAAACGAGGCACGTGAAAGGGGAATTGACTTTGATATAACTCGTTACGAAATTGATGACCTTGATCGCGCGATTGTGGATTCGGAAGATTATGGATTTATTAAAGTGCTCACTAAACCGAAAAGCGACAAAATTCTTGGAGTCACAATTGTCGGTGAAAACGCCTCAGAGTATATTTCAGAGTTCGTCCTCGCTTTAAAACAAAACATTGGATTAAATAAAATATTAGCGACGACACATATCTACCCAACATTCTCTGAAACGAATAAATACGTCGCAGGCGAATGGAAGAGAGCGAATACTTCTGTGGTCACACTCGGGATCTTAGAGCGTTTTCACAAGCTTAGACGCTAACCTGCGCTAACAAAACATTTTTTCGATCCACAATGATGAAGCGCATAACTCTATCTTTTATATTTCTTATCAATTTCCTCTGCTCGAATGCGAACGCAGAACCATTCGACCACCAACATTCCCAATTTACTCAAATACTTCAACAGCATGTACGCTGGATAAATTCCCACGAAACAGCTGTTGACTATGAATCACTTTCGCAACATAAAGAACCTTTACAACGTTATCTTGATCAACTAAAGAGGGTAACTTATGCAGAATTTAATAGATTCCCAAAACATCAACAGCTGGCATTTCTCATTAATACCTATAACGCCTATACGCTGAGCTGGGTGGCAAACGAACACGGGCATATCAAATCAATAAAAGACCTAGGAACGTTATTTAAAAGCCCCTGGAAACAAAAGATATTTACATTATTTGGAAAAGCAGTCAGTCTCGACTACATAGAGCACGACTTGATCAGGCAACCGGGTCGGTTCG
>Ga0222713_10001665_pt1 | contig 24638 bp, 20 predicted proteins | sample C33_649DmetaG_FD_165061 | JGI IMG/M metagenome (GOLD analysis project Ga0222713, IMG submission 165061) | Estuarine water microbial communities from San Francisco Bay, California, United States - C33_649D | ecosystem: Environmental > Aquatic > Marine > Unclassified | place: USA: California...
CCGACGGCGGACGTGGAGGACAACACCACCGCGCATCTGGTGTCCGATATCGAGGCGATCCGTCTGTTGCTCGGGATCGAGCGTTGGGCGGTGTTCGGTGGCTCGTGGGGATCGACGCTGGCCCTGGCCTATGCCCAGGCCCATCCGGCGCAAGTGACCGGGCTGATCGTGCGCGGCGTCTTCCTGGGGCGACGCGAGGAACTGCACTGGTTCAACGAGGCCGACGGTGGGGCGCGGATGGTCTTTCCCGAGGGCTGGGCGCGTTACGTGGCGCATATCCCGCCAGCTGAGCGCGACGCGCTGGTCGAGGCGTACTGGCGCCGCCTGGACAGCGACGATCCGCTGGTTCGCCTCGCCGCCGCGCGCGCCTGGAACGCCTGGGAAGATGGTGCCTCGACCCTGCTGCACGATCCGCTGGTGCCTCCCGCGCCGGAGCCCGATGCCGCCGCCCTGGCGGTCGCACGGATCGAAGCGCATTACTTCCGCCACGATGTCTTCCTGGCGCCGGACCAGCTGCTGCGCGACATCGGGCGTATCCGCCACCTGCCCGGGGTGATCGTGCAGGGGCGTTACGACATGCTGTGCCCGGCCAAGGCCGCCTGCGACCTGGCGGCGGCGTGGCCCGAGGCGCGCCTGGAGATGGTGCTGGCCGGACACAGCGCCTTCGATCCGGCCATCACCCACGCGCTGGTCCGCGCCACCGATGCGTTGGCCGACCGGCTGGACAGCTGATGTCCGGCACGGCGCGGGCCTGCTAGATTCGCCACTCGATCCACGGAACCGGAGCCGACGTCCATGACGGACCCCTACAACAGCAGCGATTCCGACCGGGACCGGACGCGTGCCCTGCATGGGCATGTGTTGCGGCCCATGCCCCGCGACGCGAGACCGGTCTCGCGTCATCTGGCGCGCCCGCGCGCAAGGCCGCCCGCGCCCTCGCTGGGCTGGCGCCGCCTCGCCGGCTGGGTCGTGTTCCTGGTGTGCGCGGCGGCGCTGGGGGGCATGCTAATCCGGTTGGGCTAGGGCCCGTCGTTCCGCTCCGCACCCCGGGCGCGCGCGGCAATGGCGCGGGCCGCTCCGCATTGATCACCCGCGCTAGGGCGCGACTTCGACCCGGTCGCGGCCACCGTGCTTGGCCGCGTACATGGCGGCGTCGGCGCGTTGCAGCAGGGCGCTCGCATCGGTCTCGCCGGCCCGCCGTGCGGCGACCCCGGCACTCACGGTGACGTGCAGATCGCTGCGATCCAGCGCCGCGGCGATGCCGCTGAGCAGCGGGGCCAGGGATTGGATGCGTTGGGCCGCGTGACGGGGCTCGACGCCCGGAAGCAAGACCAGGAATTCCTCGCCGCCCATGCGCGCCACGTAGTCCTGATCGCGAAACACCGTGCGCAGCGCGCGTGCGAAATGCTGCAGCACCTGGTCTCCGGTCTCGTGGCCGAAGCGGTCGTTGATCGACTTGAAGTGGTCGATGTCCAGGAAGCCCACGGTCAGCGCGTGGTCCTGGCGCTGGGCCTGGTTGACCGCCTCGGCAAGCGTCTCCATGGCCGCACGCCGGTTATGCAGCCCGGTCAGTGCATCGGTCTGGGCCAGTGCGCGCATCTCGTCGCGCTGCCGGCGCAGGCTGCCCATGCGTAGGGTCAGGGACATGCTCGAGGTGATGGCCAGCCAGCACCCGCACAGCATCATGGCCTCCACCTTCCAGATCGCCAGTGCCTGCGGCGCGCACAACTCCCACACGCCCAGCAGGACGAAGGGCACCACGCAGGCCACGGTGGTGATTCCGCCACGTTCCCCGCGCCAGACGATGAATGAGGCGAGCAGCGTCAGCAGCAGGCAAAGCGCGTAGAAGCTCGCCTCGTCCAGCATGGACATGGCAGGGATCCAGGCTTCGGGGGAAAACAGTGCGGTGGCTGCCAATGCGAACAGCAGCCACATCAGCCACTTGGCCGCGTGGCGCAGCGGTCGGGCCAGTGCCGCCGGCGCCGACTGATGGACGAGCATGCGCACGGTCATGCCGATCAGCGCCGTGGGCAGGGCCACCACCAGGCGCAGGGACGCCTCGCCGAGCGGCAGCCAGGGGCGCGGGTAGGCCCACAATCCGGACAGCAGCGCCATCCACAGCGCAAACAGTGCCGAGCTGACCGCATAGGACAGGAACGCGCGCTCGCGCGTGCTCAGGAAGGTCAGCATCGAGGACATGACCAGGGCCAGCATCACCGCCACCGAGGCCACGCGCATCGAGAAGCGGAAGGTGTCCTGCCGCTGCACTGTTGCTGGCTGGCCCAGCCGGACCAGCGGCCGCCACAGCGGCAGGGGGCTTGGGTCGAACTCGACCTGGATCGGACTCAGATCGCCCTTGGCCGGCACCAGCACCATGCCCATCCCCGACATGAAGCGTGAGTCCAGGGTGCGCGCGTCCTGCAGGGTGCCGCAACGCTCACGGGTGTCGTGGCGGATCTCCACTTCGCCCTGGAACACGTTCATCACCACCACCGCCTGGGGAACACCAGGCCATCCCCCCGGCGGGGGCTGCAGCGTCACCAGGGTGCGGTCCGGCCGGTGCCGGTGCCGGCACTGGGGCGGCGTTTCCTGGTCTGTGGCCGCATGTCCGGTGACCACGTAGGCCTCCGGACGCGAGGCGGGCGCACAGGCCACCAGCCCCTGGAGCAGCAGCAGCGCGAGGAACAGCCTGACCAGGCGCTTCACTGCGTGGGACGTCATTGCCTTATGCGTGTTAAGCCCGCCGAAGGAGCGGAGTCTTGAACCGGGATAGCGACCAGTCTCGACTCAACTTGAGGCGCGCGCCGGGAAAATCGGGGCCGCCGGATCGTGATCGTCGTGTTGCGCTAGTGGTCCTGAGCAGGCGGGCGCTTCAGGTCGAACACCGCCACGACCGGGAAATGGTCCGAAGGATAGCGCGCGCCCTGGTGGAAGGTGATCGCTTCGACCGAGCGGAGTTCCAGCCCACGTGACAGGATCCAGTCGATCCGACGCCCTGGCGTGCCGGTGAAATCGTGGAAGGTTCCTTCCGGGCCCGTTCGCTTCGGGGCAGCCGTCCATGCATCCTGCAACGTGGCTATCAGCGCGGCATGGGCCTGGCTGTCCGGCGTGGTGTTGAAATCCCCGGTCAGGATCACCGGTTCGTCCTTTGACAGCGCCTCCAGGCGCGCGGCGATCAAACGCGCGCCCTTGAGGCGGGCGGCCTCGTCCTCATCGCGATAGGGCAGATGGGTGTCGTAGAGGGTGAACGTCGCACCGTCGGCAATCCGCTGGAAGCGCGCCCAGGTGACCATGCGTGGAAGCGGATGCCCCCAGCTGATGCTGCCCGGCACCTGCGGGGTATCGGACAGCCAGAAATCGCCGGACTGGAGCACGCGCAGGCGATCGGTGCGGTAGAACACGCCCATGTGCTCATCATCTTCTCCGCCGCGTCGGCCCTGGCCGAACCAGGCGTACTGCGGCAGGCGGGCGATCAGGTCATCGGCCTGCCGCTTGACCAACTCCTGGGTGCCGATCACGTCCGGTGCCTGCGTGCGCAGCACCGTGGCCATCACATCGCGGCGGTTCTCCCAGCGGTTGTCATCGGTGTCGACCGGCGTGCGGACATTGAATGTCATGACCTTCAACGTCGTGGGCGATGCCAGGACCGAGGCCGCTGGCAGCGCGGCCAGGACCAGCAACAGCAGGCGCAGGCGGCGTCGACGCGTCTGCGAGGTCAATAAGCGAAGCAACAGGGACATCGTGGTTCCGGCGTGAATGCATTTGCTGAATACAATGTTCAGGCAAATGTCGTCAGACCGAAACACAACATTGGTCGCACGCCAGACGTGATTGGGCGCCAGAGCCGGCCAAATATGTGATTTGAATCACACCTTTGGCCGGTGCCCAGGCGATCAGTTCCAATCGGCGTGGAAGCTGCCTTCGGCATCGGTGCGCTCGAAGGTGTGCGCGCCGAAGAAGTCCCGCTGGGCCTGCAGCAGGTTGGCCGGTAGGCGCGCGCTGCGGTAGCTGTCGTAGTAGGCGATGGCCGAGGCGAAGCAGGGCACGGCGATACCCAGCTTCACTGCGGTGCCCACCACCTCGCGCAAGGCGCCCTGGTAATCGGCGGCGATCTTCTGGAAGTACGGGTCCAGCAGGAGGTTGGCCAGCTTGTCGTCGCGAGCATAGGCCTCGGTGATCTTCTGCAGGAAGCGCGCGCGGATGATGCAGCCGGCGCGGAAGATCTTGGCGATCTCGCCGTACTGCAGGTTCCAGTCGTACTCGTCCGAGGCCGCGCGCATCTGCGCGAAGCCCTGCGCGTAGGAGACGATCTTGCTCAGGTACAGCGCCTTGCGCACCGCTTCGATGAAGGCGGCCTTGTCGCCGTCGAACGCAGGCGCGTCCGGTCCGGCCAGGACCTTGGCCGCCGCCACACGTTCGTCCTTGAGCGAGGACACGATGCGGGCGAACACCGATTCGGTGATCAGCGGCAGCGGAATGCCTAAGTCCAGCGCGCTCTGGCTGGTCCACTTGCCGGTGCCCTTCTGCGCGGCGCGGTCCAGCACTATGTCGACCAGGTCGGCATCGGTCCTGTCATCACGCTTGCGGAAGATCCTGGAGGTGATCTCGATCAGGTAGCTGTCCAGCTCGCCTTCGTTCCACTGGGTATAGATGTCGGCCAGCTCGGCATTGGACAGGCCCAGCGCCTGTTTGAGCACCGCATAGCTCTCCGAGATCAGCTGCATGTCGCCGTACTCGATGCCGTTGTGGACCATCTTGACGTAGTGGCCGGCGCCATCGGGTCCGACGTAGGTCACGCACGGCGTGCCGTCCTCGGCCTTGGCCGCGATCTCGGTCAGGATCGGCGCGACCAGCTCATAGGCGTCCTTGGGACCGCCCGGCATGATCGATGGCCCCTTGAGCGCGCCTTCCTCGCCGCCGGACACGCCGGTGCCGATGAAGTGGAAGCCGGCGTCGGCCAGTTCCTGGTTGCGGCGGCGGGTGTCCTGGAAGAAGGTGTTGCCGCCGTCGATCAGCACGTCGCCCTTGGACAGCAGCGGCTTCAACTCCTCGATCACCGCATCGGTGCCGGCACCGGCCTTGACCATCAGCAGGATGCGGCGCGGGGTCTCCAGCGAGTCGACGAATTCCTGCAGGGTGTAGGTGGGCACCAGCCCGGCGTCGGGGCTGTCGGCCATGACCTCCTCGGTCTTCTCGCGGCTGCGGTTGTAGATGGAGACCTTATGCCCTCGGCTGGCGATATTGAGGGCTAGGTTGCGGCCCATGACCGCCATGCCGACCACGCCGATAGGTTGCTTGCTCATGTCTGCTCCAGGTGCCTTGCGACCATGCCGCGAGAGGTGGGCGCGCATGATAGCGAGGCCGCCGGTGCCGTGACGTCAGCCGGTCCCGTGCCCGGCGGGACGCTGCGTCCGACAGGGCGGCGATTGCCGGTGCGGAGCGCGGGGACGGATGCCTTGATCCGTACAGACCGGTGGTTGAGGCTGGCGCGACCATTCGTCGGATGTAACGCCAGGCGCTCGCCTCTTGAACGCGGCCCTGACGACCCGCATGTCATTGTCAGGCAGCTCGCTGGAGCCGGTCGTATCGGCCAAATGATTGATTCGAAATGAAATTTGGATTGGTCTTGCGTCGTATTTCCAAAAGTGAATGCAATACAACAAATTCCAGGAAGATTGTCCTTTTGGTGGAACGAAGGGAACCATTCCAGGCCTTAGCAGTCGAACCTCCACATTGCTAATATCGCTGCCATGAACCAGACCTCCGCAGCCACCGCCATGGTGGCCAACAACCTCCCGATTCCCAGCCCGCTTGGCTCGCTGGACGCCTACATCGGCGCCGTGCACCAGATCCCGGTGCTCACGGTCGATGAGGAGCAGGAACTGGCGCACCGCTTCCGCGACGACAACGACCTCGATGCCGCCCGTGAACTGGTGCACTCGCATCTGCGCTTCGTCGTGCACGTGGCCCGTGGCTACAGCGGCTATGGCCTGCAGCTGGGCGACCTCATCCAGGAAGGCAACATCGGCCTGATGAAGGCCGTCAAGCGCTTCGACCCGGACATGGGCGTGCGCCTGGTGTCCTTCGCGGTGCACTGGATCCGCGCCGAAATGCACGAGTTCATCCTCAAGAACTGGCGCATCGTCAAGGTCGCCACGACCAAGGCCCAGCGCAAGCTGTTCTTCAACCTGCGCAAGTCCAAGACCCGCCTGGGCTGGATGAACGCGGCCGAAGTCAGCGCCGTGGCCAAGGACCTCAACGTCTCCGAGCGCGAAGTGGTCGAGATGGAGTCGCGCCTGTCCGGTCGCGATATCGGTTTCGACGCCCCGGCCGACGAGGACGAGGAGCGTTCTGCGCCGCCGTCGCCTGCCCACTACCTGGTGGCGGGTGAGGAAGATCCGTCGCAGGCCTATGAGCGCGCCGACAGCGAGGGCAGCCAGCTCGAACTGTTGCGCGAGGGCATGGCCAACCTGGATCAGCGTTCGCGCGACATCGTCGCCCGCCGCTGGCTGGACGATGACAACAAGGTCACCCTGCAGGAACTGGCAGACGAGTACGGCGTCTCCGCCGAGCGCATTCGCCAGATCGAGGCCAACGCGCTCAAGAAGATGAAGGCGCTGTTCGCGGCCTGATTCCGGCAGCCCGGAAAGTACGTACAAGAACCCCGCTCAGGCGGGGTTTTTTGTTGGTCTCGCGCATCCTGGCCCTGAACGTGCCGGAGTGCCCGATCCATGCCTTGTCGGTGCGGTGCGGCGATGGGGAGCGGCCGAGGCCGCCATAAGAGAACAAAGGCGCACGCGCTTCCCTGCGCGGTTGCGTGATCCCGACACGGCCGGCCGGGTCAGCCTGCGGCGCGGCGCTGTTCGGCGACGGGATCCTGGGCGCCATGGTCGTCGGGCACCTTTTCCTTCGGCGCGCTGCCGAAGATGATGCGCGCGGCGCGCTGGTAACTGATGTAGGCCATGGCCCAGTTGACCAGGACCACGAAGCGGTTGCGGAAGCCGATCAGGAAGTACACGTGGGCGGCCAGCCAGAACCACCAGGCCAGCGGGCCCGACAGCTTGAACCTACCCAGGTGCACGATGGCGGCCATGCGGCCGATGGTGGCCAGGTTGCCGAAGTCGCTGTACTTGAACGGCGTCGCGGGCTTGCCGGCCAGCCGCTGGCGCAGCGTCTTGGCGATGTGCTTGCCCATCTGCTTGGCGGCTGGCGCCACGCCGGGCACCGGCTTGCCGTTGGCCTGCTGGATCGCTGCCAGGTCGCCACCGACGAAGATGTCCGGGTAGCCCGGCACGCTCAGGTCCGGCTGCACCAGCACGCGGCCGGCCCGGTCCAGCGGAACGCCCAGGCAGCGTGCCAGCGGCGAGGCCGCCACGCCCGCCGCCCACACCACGGTGCGCGCGGCGAAGAACGTCTCACCGAGCTTGTAGCCATGCTCGTCGATGTGCGTGACCGGCGTGCCGGTGCAGACGTCCACGCCCAGCTTTTCCAGCTGCGCGTGCGCCTTGTCGGTGAGGTCCTCGGGGAAGGAGGGCAGCACGCGCGGACCGGCCTCGATCAGGCGCACGCGCGCATCGCGCGGGTCGATGTGGCGGAACTCGTCCTTCAGCGTGTGACGCGCGATCTCGGCCAGGGTGCCGGCCAGCTCAACGCCGGTCGGGCCACCGCCGACGATGGCGAAGTGCAGCCAGGCCGCGCGCTTGACCGGGTCGGTCTCCGCCTCGGCACGCTCGAAGGCGACCAGCATCTCGCGGCGCAGGCGCAGGGCATCGTCCAGGGTCTTCAGGCCGGGCGCGTGCTCGGCCCACTGGTCATTGCCGAAATACGCGTGGCCCGCGCCGGTGGCCAGGATCAGCGTGTCGTAGCCGATCACGGTGCCATCGGACAGTTCCACCGTGCGCGCCTCGGGAACGACATGGGTGACCTCGCCCAGTTGGACCTCGATGTTGCGCTGGGCGCTGAGGATGTGGCGCAGCGGCGCGGCGATATCCGGCGCGGATAAGCCGGCGGTGGCGACCTGGTACAGCAACGGCTGGAACAGGTGGTGGTTGTGGCGGTCGATCAGGGTGATGCGCACGGGTGCGTTGTCGAGCGCGCGCGCGGCCCACAGGCCGGCGAAACCGCCGCCGACAATGACCAGATGGTGTGTGGAAGCTGACATGGGAGGGAGGGGTGCAGTTGGGAAAGCATTGGCGGCGCCGGGCGTGTGCTCAGCCTGTCGCGCGATACCCAGGATTCTGTCATGCCGAACCCGCGCGAGCCGTCACGTCAATTCGACTTTTTGATGGGTTTTGGTCAGCCGCAGCCGTGGTGGCAGATAGGCCTGTGCTGCGGCGTGATGTGATGCGCAATCCAGCGATGCGTATCGATCTGGCATGCTTCACTGGCGGCGTTCGCCACCTGCGCGCGAATGGCATGAGACGGAGCTCGCGCAATGGAAGGCGCTGCGGAACCTGACCTACCCACGACATCCAGGATCCTGCCGTCCAGATTCGGTGCGTGTTTGTTCGCTTGCAAGGCGACCCTCTTGAGGTTTTGGCGCCGTGCGTACGACATGAAGAGTGGCCCGCGCCGCCAGCCGAATGGCTTGGACCTCGTTGACGCCGCAATCGTCGCGACGTCTACGAGCGCGCTGTGGCCTGAGGACGACGAGGATGCGTTGCTGAGCGCGGGCAAGGTGCAAAACCTGCGTGTTGCCATACGTGCGCTTGATGGGGGCGAGGTACAGGCGGGCCAGGTGCTCGGGTTCTGGAAGCAGGTGGGCCGCGCAAGCCGCAGGCGAGGCTATGTCGAGGGTCGCGAACTGCGGGAAGGCTGCCTGGTTCCGTCCGTTGGTGGCGGACTGTGCCAGCTCTCCAACGCGCTCTACGACGCAGCCCTCTCTGCGGGCCTGGAAATCGTCGAGCGGCACGCGCATTCGAAGGTCGTGCCCCATTCATCGGCGGCGAAGGGGCGTGATGCGACGGTCTTCTGGAACTACATCGACCTGCGCCTGCGTTCGTCCGAGGCCTGGCGGATCGAGGTGGACATGGATGGGGGCGCACTTCGCGTCACGATCCGTGGCTGGTTCACTCCAACCGCGGCTCCGCCTGCGTCCTGCTCCCAGATGCCCCCAACACAGCACGTGCAGGCTTGCGGCACGTGCGATGGGTTTGGGTGTTGGCGTCATGCGCCCCAGGCTCAGCTTGTGCGACGCAAGACCTGGGTCAGGCTTGCCGATGAATGGCCCGAGTTCGCCGATGATCGTGCGCGCAGATATCGGCCTTCCGATCGCGTGCTGACAGGTGGCGGCCTTCCGCCGCTTGGCGTGCGTCTCTGGCGACGCTGGAAGCAGCGCGGTCTGCCACTCCCCGAGCGCCGTCGCTTTGACGCGGTCGAGCAGGCGCGTGCACTTGCCCGGCGGCTCCACTTCACCGATCGCGATCTCGTCATTCCGCAGGAACTGCTGGTGCCATGGTGGCGCTCCGGGATCCTGGCGGGGCGTCGGTTCGAGGTGTTGATGGAAGCGCTGCCCGCACGCGAGCTGCAGTTGCAGCTCGATCTGGCGTCCATGCGACATCCGGACAGCCACACCTTGGTGGATTTTCGCATCGATCCGGCGTGGGTGGCCGATGAGGCCGCCGCGCTGGCACGGGCCGACGCGTGGATCACCCCGCACCATTTAATCCTGGAGCACGCTGGCGCTGCCACGATCGCGTTGCCTTGGCAGATGCCGGAGGGTGTGCCCCTGGTCGAGGGGCGGCGCCGCCAGCCGGAAGCGAGTCTGCAGCTCCTGCTGCCCGCTTCAGCCTTGGCACGCAAGGGGGTGCATGCGCTGCGTGCGGTATTGCGGGAAAGTGCGATGACCTTGCTGTTGCCTCCGGGAGCGGAGGAGTCACCCGGCTTCTGGGAGGGCTGCAGCATCCGCCGGGTCAGCTCACTTGAAGCTGGTCTGGCCCAGGCTGATGCCGCTGTGCTGCCCGCGTGGGTGGAGCACCAACCAAGGGGGTTGCTGCTTGCGCTGGCAAGCGGGATCCCCGTGATCGCAACCGCTGCCTGCGGCTTACCGCGCGATGGTGGCTGGGTGGAGGTTCCTGCTGGAGACTCAGTGGCCTTGGCTGTTGCTCTGCGTGCCTTGCCGCAACGCGCAGATCCGACGCTCCCGGCCTGACCAGTGGCAGCGCATCGTCTCAGTACAGGTCCGTGGGATCCACGTCCAACGACCAGCGCACGCGCCGCGCCTCGGGTAGCGCGTCGATCACCGGCAGGGCCGCCTGCAGCGCCGCATGCAGGCGCGGGCGCTGCGCGGTCGACAGCAGCAATTGCATGCGTTGGAAGCCCGCCCGGCGCGGCATGGGCGCCGGCATCGGGCCGTGCAGCTCGACGCTGGCGTCGGCGCTGGCCAGCGCGGCGCGGGCCGCGTGCAGGAACGCCTGCACGTGCTCGATCTGTTTTGCTTCGGCGCGGAACATCGCCAGGTGAGCGAACGGCGGAAAACCAGCCGCCTGGCGGTCCAGCAGTTCGGCGTCGGCCAGCGCGCGATAGCCGCCGGACAGCAGGGCTTCCAGCAGCGGATGGCCCGGATGGTGGGTCTGCAGCCAGACCTGCCCGGGGCGCGCGGCGCGCCCGGCGCGACCGGCGACCTGGATCAGCAACTGCGCCAGCTTCTCCCCGGCGCGGAAGTCGGCCGAGAACAAGCCTTCGTCCACGCCCACCACCACCACCAGGGTCAGCAGCGGCAGGTCGTGGCCCTTGGCCAGGATCTGGGTGCCGACCAGGATGCCTGGCCCGTCGCCCAGCGTGGTGAACGCTTGCTCCAGCGCGTCCTTGCGTGCAGTGGTGGAGCGGTCGATGCGCAGCACCGGCACCTGGGGGAAGCTGTCGGCGAGCAGTTCCTCCAAGCGCTCGGTACCCACGCCCTGCGGCTGCAGCCCCAGCCCGCCGCAGTCAGGACAGGCCGGCGGTGCCGCCTGGCGGTGGCCGCAGTGATGACACTGCAGACGTCGGCCGGCCGCATGCACGGTCATCGGCGCGTCGCAGCGATGGCAGTGCGCGGTCCAGCCGCAGTCGTGGCATAGCAGCACCGGCGCGTAGCCGCGGCGGTTCTTGAACACCAGCACCTGGCCGCCGGCCTGCAGCTGGGCGGCGATCGCGCCCAGGGTCTCGGGGGAGAGTCCGGCCGCCAGCGGGCGCTTGCGCACGTCGATCACGCGCACGCTGGGGGCCTTGGCATCGCCCGCGCGCGTGGTCAGGCGCAGGTGCGCGTAGCGCCCGGCCTGGGCGTTGTGCAGCGTCTCCAGGGAGGGCGTGGCACTGCCCAGCACCACGGGGATGTCCAAGGCCTTGCCGCGCACCAGGGCGAAATCGCGCGCGTGGTAGCGGATGCCGTCCAGCTGCTTGTAGCTGCCGTCGTGTTCCTCGTCGATCACGATCAGCCCGGCCTCGGGCAGCGGTACGAACACCGCCGAGCGAGTGCCCACCACCACCCGCGCCTCGCCGCGCAGACAGGCGGCCCAGGTCAGGGCGCGCTCGCCATCGGCCAGCCCGGAGTGCAGTGCGTACACCTCCACGCCCAGGCGTGCGCGAAAGCGGGCCAGGGTCTGCGGCGTGAGGCCGATTTCCGGCACCAGGACCAGCGCCTGCCGGCCGCGGGCCAGGCAGGCGGCGATGGCCTGCAGATAGACCTCGGTCTTGCCCGAGCCGGTGACCCCTTCGAGCAGGATCGGGGCGAACCCCTGCGCCGGAATGGCTGCCACCGCGGCCTGCTGCTCGGGGTTGAGCGCCGGGCCGGGCTGGGCCGGCTGGGCGTGCCCCCGCGGGGCCTCGGCGATGCGCTCGGCGAACGCGCGCTGGGCCAGGCTGCGTGCGGCGGTGCGCCAGCCCGGGTGCAGGTCGTCCAGCTGCCATTCGGCCAGGCCGTCACCGCCCAGGGCCTCGGCCAGCAGGCGCGGTTTGCTGCCTGCGCGCAGGCGGTCGCGGGCTGTCACGCCAGCTTCGGTCAGGTGCCAGCGCCAGGCTTCGCGAGTCGGCACGGCCTCGCCGTGGCGCAGGGGCCCGGGCAGGGCGGTGGCCAGCACCTCGCCCAGGGGGGCGTGGGTGTAGCTGGCCAGCCACTGCAGCGAGCGGCGCAGTTCGCCGACCAGCAGCGGGTCTGCGTCGAGGATCTGCAGGGCGCTGCGCAGGGCACCTGCCGCGGGATCCGCGGGGGCGACCGCGACCACGATCCCGACCAGCTCGCGATGGCCGAAGGGGACGCGCACGCGGCAACCGATGTCGCCCGGACCGGCCGCACGGCCCCCGGGAGGCAGGTAGTCGAAGGCCTGCCGCAGGGGGACGGGCAGCGCGATGCGGAGGACGAGAGCGGCGGACATCGGCGGCAAGTGTAGGTCACCGCTCACGCCCGACCCGGGCCATGTGCGTTTGCGTCAGAAAGCTGACATTTCACTGACAAACCACGCGCAACCCCCGGTCGCCATTGGGAAAACCCCCTTATCCACATCGGCTGTGGATAAGCCTGTGCATGGCGTGGGTGCTCCACGCGTAAATTCGCGTGGTCGTTAGGCATCCGTCACATTGGTGAAAAAAACGCCAAGCCGCTTTTTTCTATATAGAACAACAATTTGCGCGTGGAACCCCGGTGTTTGGAAACCGCCATGCTCGCCTGTGCGGGGCTTGGTGAATGAAAAATGATTGCTGTGCACAACCGCTTTGAAGTCAAGCCCCGTCGAATCCCGGGAAATTTGAATGTTTGGCGAATGTCAAGACGTTTGTCGACAAACCCAACCCGCGTCGGCACGCCTATCATGACGCCCGTATTCCGCCTTGCCGATCCCATCCTGCCCTTGAACACAACCGACGACGTCCCCGCCGCGCTCTCAGCCTTCCTGCGCGGGGTCGAACGACGCGGCGTGGTCCTGGCCGAACTCCAGTGCGGCCGCCGCGACACCGGCGAGATCGCCCTGGCCGCCGCGCTGCGGGCCTTCCGCCAGTACGCCAGCGAGCAGCCGATGGCCGCCTGGCCACGCGGCTTCTGGTCACTGCTGGTCGCCGCACCCCCTTTGCGCCAGGCGCACCCCGAGGCGCGCTGGCCCGACGCCTTGGATCACCTGGCCGATCTGGCCGATGGCGACCGCTTGGCCTTGCTGCTGCGCCTGGTTGCGGGACTGGACGAAGAGGATGCCGGCGCGGTGCTCGGCGTGGACCAGGCCGGCTATCGCCAGGCGCTGGCCCGGGCCTGTCCGCGTGATGCGGAAGGCCAACCCGATGCCGATGCCTGGCGCGCCCTGGCCGAGGCGATCCAGCAGCACCTGCGGGCGCTTCCGCCAGAGCGGCTGGCGCACCTGTCGCGTCTGCGCGAGTCCTTGGTGCAGGGCCAGACATCCCGCCCGGCCCCGCCGACGCAGGCCCCGGCTGCGCCCCCGGCACCCGCACCCGGGCAGTCCACACGTCCGCGTCCGGCAGCGCGTCCCCGGCGCGCGCGCGGCGATGCACGCCCGTTTCCCTGGGGCTGGGTGCTGGGAGGACTGGTCGCCCTGTGCGCCATGGCGGCCGCGGGCTGGTGGTTCACCCATGGAGGTCGTCTGGCCGCGCCTGCCACTGCGGGCGCGCCGTCCGGCGACCGGGGCCAACAGGGCTTGCAGGACGCCGCCCAGGTCCAGGTCGATACCCTGTCCGGAGACGACGAGGCCGGTGTCCACTACGACGATCCACAGGTGCTGCTCTCGCACCCGGATTTCGATCTGTTGATGGACCCGGACGGCCTGGCGCTGGCGCGCCGGAGCGGGATGCTGTCCTGGTACGCCGCCGCGCCGCAGGACCGGCAGCGTGAAGCCGCCGAGGCCATGGCCGGCACCGCCCAGGAGCGCGACGATGCGACCCCGTAGCGCGCTGGCCCTGACCGCCGGCGCACTGGCGGTGGTGACGATGACCCTGGTCGCGCAGGCTGGCGACGAGGGGGCGAATCTGAGCGCCATCCAGGCCCAGCGCGCCTCGCGCCTGGCCGCGTTGGACGAGGCCGGCCGCGCGGCGTTCGCCCGCCGGATGGTGGCCTGGGATACATCGCCGCCCCTGGAGCGTGCGCGTCAGCGAGCCGCCTACGCCGACTGGATGGCGCTGGACGCGCAGACCCGCGCCCGTCTGACCCAGGCCGCCGCCACCCTGTCCACCCTGCCGCCGGCGCAGCGGCAGGCGATGCAGGCGCGCTTCGAGGCGCTCGACCAGACCGATCAGGCGGGCTGGCGGCTGGGACCTGATCTGGGCGCCGATTACGCCAAGCTGCATCCGCTGCTGGCCTTCATGCCCGAGGCCGAACGCCAGCCGCTGCTGGCGGCACTGCGCCAGATGACCGCGCCGCAGCGTGCGGACCTGGCCGTGCTGGCCCAGCGCACCCCCCCCCAGGAGCGCGACGCGCTGCGCCAGGACCTGATCGCCACCACCGCGCAGGACCGCGACCGCTGGTTGCAGGAGCGGTTGAAACGCTGAGCCCTCAGTGCGTCATGCTGTTGAAGCCGACCATGAGCGTGGCCGCGCCGACCAGCACGAAATACAGGTTGCCGATCACGACGTACTTGATCGTGGTCAGCCACCAGGGTTCGCCATAGGCGCGGTATTGCGTGAGCCACAGGTAGACCGGCACCCATAGCAGCAGTAACACGCGCAGGGTGGCGAGGATCCACGACACCCAGCCAGCGCTGGCCGGGAGCGCGCCGTCGAGCAGCATCAGGACGAAGACGGCCAACAGCGACAGCACCATGTAGGTGTGGCTGTACAGGCCCACGACCAGGTGCTCCAAGTAGCCGCGGCCGCTGCCCAGGTAGAAGACCTTCAGCAACAGCGCGAACACCGGCACCAGCACGAACAGCGCGCTGGGAATCGCGGCGATGAACACATGCAGGCCTTCGCCGGGATCATCGCTGTAGCGGCGCAGGTTGATCTGCGCGCGCGCCAGCTTCTTGTTGATCCAGCGATTGGCGAAGCCGGGCAGGGCATCGATGTGGACCGGCTTCCTGGCCGGATCGAAATGGCCCAGCAGGTCGTCGTCCACGTCAGGCGTGTCGGGCGCTGCGTTCGAAGCATCGGTCGACGCTGCGAGCGTGGCCGGCTGGTTCGGATCCAACTGGTGGATGCGGGCCTGCGCATCGATGCGGATCTTGCGCATGCCCAACTGCGTGACCCGTGCCAGGCCCGGCACGCCGGCGACCTGGCGGTTGGCCTGGACAAGGTCGGCGAGTTTGGCGTCGCGCTCGGCCTCCACCGCTGCCACCGTGGTCTGTTCGGCGAACTCCCCTGGGTTGGGTGGCAGGTTGGCCCCGGCGGGATCGAGCGTGGCAACCGCCGGCATCGAGGCGTTCGCGCCTTCCCAGTGCAACGCGTACTGCGCCACGAAGAACGTCAGCACGCTCATCACCACGAACAGACGCAGCGGCGGCACATACGGCGCGCGATGTCCGCGCAGGAAGCGCACCGCCAGCCGGCCCGGGAACAGGAGGTCGCGCAGGGTGCGCACGATGCGTCCGTCCAGGTGCCAGAACGACTCGAGCACGTCCTCCATCGCGTGGGCGAAGCTGCGCAGCGGGTTGTGCGCATGCTGGCCGCAGTGGGAGCAATACTCGCCGGTCAACGGCGTGGCGCAGTTGTCACAGGCGGCAGGAGCGGCATGGTCGCCGGCCGGCGTGTTCATGCCCAGGTCCTTTCCAGCGGGCTGCAGATGCAATGGCGACAGCTCGGGTTGCCTGGTCCAGTTGGCTGGGGTGCGAGCGTGGTCCGAGCGCCAAATACGGCAACCCGAAGAGCTGCTCCGGCACGCACGCGGCGCTGCGTCATCACGCAGTGGCTGATCGACATGGACTTCCTCGTTATTCCCGCAAGGCACGCGCGTTGGCGAGGCGTGGCCCTTCCCCATTGCATCAGTGTGCCGCCGCGAGCGGTAAGATAGCCGTCCTTTCCGGCCCGATGCCAGCGCCCATCCCGCGCGCGATCGCAGCCGATGCCTCTGGTTTTTCTCATGTCCGCCCAATCCTTGCCCACGCCGGGCCTTGCGCAGGAAGTGCGCACCACCGGCCGGCTCGCCTTGCCGCTCGTCATCGGCCATGTCTCGGCCGGCCTGGTCGGCTTCGTCGACAACATCATCGCCGGCCACCACGCCACCGCCACGCTGGCGGCGGTGACCACCGGCACGGCGTTGATGTGGCTGCCGCTGATGGTGCCGATGGGCACCCTGGTGGCGCTGGCCGCCTCGGTGTCGCACCACGATGGCGCCGGCGAGCATGACCGCATCGGACCGCTGTTCCGCCAGGCGCTGTGGCTGGCGGCCGGGCTGGGGCTGGCGATGTTCGCTTTCCTGAGCCTGGCGCCGTATGCGCTGGCGCCGATGGGGATCGCGCCGGAGATCGTCCCGGGCGCGCGCGACTTCCTGCACGGCATCCGCTGGGGCCTGCCGGCGATGGCGCTGTACCTGTGCATGCGCAACCTCAGCGAGGGCATGCACTGGACGTTGCCGACGATGGTGCTGGGTTTTGGCGGCTTGTTCGTGCTGGCGCCGGTGGGCTATGTGCTGGCATTCGGCGTCGGCGGATTCCCGGAGCTGGGCGCCGGCGGGCTGGGCATCGCCTCGGCAGTGACGATGTGGATCCAGGCCGTGCTGTTCGCCACCTATCTGGCGAGGTCGTGGCGCTTCGCGCCGTTGGGACTGTTCGCGCACCTGGAGCCGCCGCGCTGGTCGCAGATCGCCGGCCTGCTGCGCACCGGTTTGCCGATCGGGGTGACGGTGCTGATGGAGGGCGGCCTGTTCATCACCACCGCGCTGTTGATCGCACGGCTGGGGGCGACGCCGGCGGCCGCGCACCAGATTGCGATCAATATCTCGGCAATCTGCTTCATGGTGCCGATGGGCCTGGCCGAGGCGACCACCGTGCGCGTAGGCCACGCCCTGGGGCGCCGCGATGGGGCCGGCGTGCTGCGCGCGGTGCGGGCCGGCTACACCATCGTGCTGGGCACCCAGGCGGTCGCCGCGATCGCCCTGGCGCTGTTCCACCAGCAGATCGCCGGCATCTATACCGACGATCTGGCGGTCGCCGGCCTGGCCGGCAGCCTGTTGGTGCTGGCCGCGGTGTTCCAGTTTCCTGATGGGCTGCAGGTGATGTCCGCCGGGGCGCTGCGCGGGCTCAAGGACACCCGCGTGCCGATGCTGCTGGCCGCGGTGTCCTACTGGGGCATCGGGATGCCGCTGGGTGCTGGCCTGGGACTGGGGCTGGGCTATGGCCCGCGCGGCATGTGGATCGGACTGACCGTGGGGCTGACCGCCGCCGCCGTGCTGATGGGCTGGCGCCTGCATCACAGCCGGCGCCGCTTGGCGTGGATGACCTGATTGCCATCGGCGCGCATGACGTGTGGGGCATGCCGGTGTGGCGCCGCAGCGGCTAAGCTGGCGGCCAGCTTCCCGTAGAGAGCGCGTTGCCGCCCATGAACCAGCCCGTCCGCCGCGATCCCGTCAGCCGATTCTTCATCGGCCTGTGGGACGTGATGAATTTCACCCGCCGCCTGATCTTCAACCTGGTCTTCTTCGGCCTGCTGTTCCTGATCGCGGTGCTGGTCATCATCGCCCTGGCCAAGGGCAGTGGCGGTCCCCGGCCGCTGCTGGACCGCACCACCCTGGTCATCGCTCCGGATGCGGCGCTGGTGGAACAGTACAGCTCCGACCCGGCCAGCCGCGCGCTGTCCAAGGCCTTCGGCCAGGAGGGCAACGAGCTCCAGCTGCGCGACCTGCTGCGCGCGATCGAGGCGGCCAAGGACGACAAGAAGATCGAGCGGGTCCTGGTGGATTTCGACAAGCTGCAGGCCAGCGGCTACGCCTCGCTGCGTGAGGTGGCCGCCGCGCTGGCCGACCTGCGCGCCTCGGGCAAGCAGATCGTGGCCTTCGGCGAGAACATCAGCCAGGGCCAGTACCTGCTGGCCGCGCAGGCCAACGAGGTCTACCTGGATCCGATGGGCAGCGTGGTGATGGAGGGCCTGGGCCGCTACCGCCAGTACTTCCGCGAAGGCCTGCAGGACAAGCTGGGCGTGGACGTGCACCTGTTCCGTGTGGGTGAGTACAAGTCCGCCGCCGAGCCCTACATCCTGGATGCGGCTTCCGAGGACGCCAAGGAAGCGGACCTGTACTGGATGAATGACATCTGGGGCCGCTACCTGGCCGACGTGGGCAAGGCCCGCAAACTGGACCCGCAGGCCATCGCCGCCGGCATCGACAACCTGCCGGCCGAGGTCACCGCCGCCGGTGGCGACCTGGCCAAACTGGCCCTGCAGCAGAAGCTGGTCGACGGGCTCAAGACCCAGCGCGAGGTCGATGAGCTGCTGACCAAGCGCGGCGTGGCCGACGATGACGACAAGGACGACCTGGGCTTCCGCCACATCGGCCTGGACGCCTACCTGGCCCAGTTGGACAAGCGTCCGCTGGCCCTGGACGAGCGCGCGCAGGTGGCCGTGGTTGTGGCCGCCGGCGAGATCAGCGGCGGCGACCAGCCGGCCGGTCGCATCGGCGGGGAGAGCACCTCGGCGCTGCTGCGCCAGGCGCTGGAAGACGACAAGGTCAAGGCCGTGGTGATGCGCGTGGATTCGCCCGGTGGCGAGGTGTTCGCCTCCGAGCAGATCCGTCGCGAGGTCGTCGCCCTGCAGCAGGCCGGCAAGCCGGTGGTGGTGTCCATGGGAGACCTGGCCGCGTCCGGCGGCTACTGGATCAGCATGAACGCTGATCGGATCTATGCCGACCCGTCCACCATCAGTGGCTCGATCGGCATCTTCGGCCTGATTCCCAACTTCGCCCGTGCGCTGGACAAGATCGGCGTGCATACCGATGGCGTGGGCACCACGCGCTTTGCCGGTGCATTCGAACCGACCAAGCCGATGGACCCGGCGGTGGGCGAGGTGATCCAGGCGGTGATCAACAAGGGCTATGCCGACTTCACCGGCCGGGTGGCCGCCGCCCGACACAAGACCGTCGAGCAGGTCAACGAGATCGGCCGTGGCCGCGTGTGGAGCGGCCAGCAGGCGATGGAGCGTGGGCTGGTCGACCAGATGGGCGGCCTGAAGGACGCCATCGCCGATGCCGCCGCGCGCGCCAAGCTGGGCAAGGCCGGCGATTACCGCGTGCGCTATGTGGAGAAGGAGCTGTCGCCCTTCGAGCAGTTCATCGCCAATGCCGCTGGCAACCCGGTGGGCAAGGCGCTGTTTGGACACTCGGATTTTGCCCAGGCGATGCTGCTCAAGGCCATGCCGCAGACCGCCCAGCAGCTGCAGTTCGTGCAGGATGCGATGGCGCGCAAGCCGGGCGCCAAGCCGGTGACCGAACTGGCGTACTGCTTCTGCGGACTGTGAGCGCACTGCAGGCAGGATGAAAGAAAGCGGGCCGCTGGCCCGCTTTTTTTTGATCCGATCGGCGTGTCGGCAAATGCCGCATTGGCCGCTACTGCGTGTCGGCCTCGATCTGCCGATCCTGCGCGGCCTTGGCCTGTTGCACCTGTCCCTCCACCGCCTTGGCGCGATCCAGCGGAGCGTGCAGGGCACGCGCGGCGGCGGTCTGCGGCTGCGGCGGCGTTTCCGGCTGTGGCGTGCTGGGCGGGCTGCAGGCGGCCAGCGCCAGACAGCCCAGACACGACAAAGCGATGGCGATGCGCAATGCAGGCATGGCAGAGGTCTCGCGTTGGAGGCACGGCTATCCTACGCCGGTGCGCGGCAGGTGCTGGAGGACAGGGAATGTCGAAAGGGAAGGCAGCGGCCGGCGCAGTGCCGTGGTCTGCGCGCACGGGCTACGCATTCGCAGGCGCATTGCTGTTTGCGCCGTCGATGGCCGGGTTGGCCTTTGGCCTGTGGCGGCTTAGCCAGCCCGCCCAGGTCGTCTGGGTCTTTCATGGTGCTGGGCTGGCGGTGTTCTGGTTGGGCCTGTGCGCCGTCGTGGCCGCGCTGTTGACGCCGTGGCGGGGCTTGTCGCGCACGCGCTGCGCATTGGCCGGCGCGGTGCTCGCGCCGGTGCTCGGCATGGTGTGGGTCGTGGTGTACAACGCGCGTTGACCTCGCTGTTGCCAGCGCACGCGCATGCATGATCCGTTGTCATCTCGATACACCCTGCTCGAGCAGGCGCCTTCCATCGCGGTCTACCGTCATCTGCGCACTGCCGCGGGACTGAGCCCCAAATCGGAAGCCGCCGCCGCCGCCGGGCTGCCCAACTCCTGCTTTGCCGTGCAGGTGCTGTGCGCGGGCGAGCCGGTCGGGATGGGGCGGGTGATCGGGGACGGGGGGTGCTTCTACCAGGTCGTGGACATCGCCGTGCTGCCCGCGCACCAGGGACGCGGCCTGGGCAAGCGGATCATGGGCGCGATCAGCGCTTACCTGCAGGACCATGTCCCGCCCGGTGCGTATGTCAGTCTGATCGCGGACGGTCACGCACACGGGCTGTATGCGCAGTATGGTTTCAGGCCCACCGCGCCGGCCTCGATCGGCATGGCGTGGGTGCGCTGACTTTTCACGGGAGTTGCTCGATGTCCAATCTCCGCTGGCGTCTGGATGGACAGCTGGCCCTGGTCACCGGCGCCAGTGCCGGCATCGGCCTGGCCACGGCGCGCGAGTTGCTGTCGCTGGGCTGCGATGTCCTGCTGGCCGCGCGCGATGCCGACACCCTGGAAGCGGCGCGCGATGAGCTGACCGACCAGTTCCCCGAGCGCCTGATCGAAGGCTTCGCCGCCGACGTGAGCATCGACGAGGAGCGGCGTGCGCTGCTGGACTGGGTGGAGGACCAGGGCGAGGGCCTGCACATCCTGGTCAATGCCGTGGGCGCGACGCTGACCGGCGAGACCCTGGAACTGGGCGAGGACGAGTGGCGGAGCGTGTTCGAGACCAGCCTGTTCTCGGCCTTCGAGCTGTGTCGCTACGCGCAGCCGCTGCTGGCCGGGCACCCGGCGACGAGCATCGTCAACGTCGGTGCGGTCAGCGGCCTGGCATCGATACGGGGCGCCACGGTCGAGGGGATGGCCAAGGCCGCGCTGCATCAGATGACCCGCAGCCTGGCGGCCGAGTGGGCCGAGGCCGGCATCCGGGTCAATGCGGTCGCGCCCTGGGCCATCCTCACCCCGCGCACCGCGGCTGCGCTGGCCGACACCGACCACTACGAGCAGGTCCTGGCGCGCACGCCGCTGCAGCGCATCGGCGAGCCGGAAGAAGTGGCTGCGGCGATCGCCTTCCTGTGCCTGCCGGCGGCCAGTTACATCACTGGGGAATGCATCGCCGTGGACGGCGGGTTCGGGCGGTTTGGCTTCTAGATGCTTCCGAACGGCTCGCAGGGCGGCAACTGCAACGTGCAGACGGTGCCTGCCTCCGAACTGCTGATCGTCAGTCGCCCTCCCAGACGCTCGGCAATCGCTTGGGCCAGTGGTAGCCCCAAACCGTTGCCCTCCTGCGCATCCCCACGCCAGAAGCGGCGCAGCGCCAGCGTCGGGTCCATTCCGGACCCTTGGTCCCGTACTGCGATCTCAAGCTGGGTGCCAGCCTTATCTACGGTGAGGATCACAGCACCTGACGTATATCTGAGTGCATTGTCCACCAGGTTGGACAGCGCCACGGCCCACAGCGCCCCGCGTCCTGGGACCGGCAACATGGAACGGTCTTCTGGCATTCGTACATGCAGGCGCTTGTGGGCGACGCTGTTCTGGAGTGCCTGGTTCAACAGGGTGCGCAGTGATATCGGAGTGGCATCGGGCACCAGTGGCTCCTCGGCATCCAAGCGGGCCAGAAGCAGCAGGTCGTCAATAATTCCACGCATGCGCGTCGCGCCTTGAAGGGCATCGTCCAATGCCTCGCAAGCCTGCGGACCCGCGTTGAGCCGGGCAACCTGAAGATGCGTGTCAAGAACCGTCAGTGGCGTGCGCAGCTCGTGCGCGGCGGCACCGGTAAAGGCGCGCTCTCGCTCAAAAGCACGAGCGTCACGCTGGAAGCTGTCATTGAGTGCATGAGCCAAGCCTACAAGTTCGGTCGGCATTGCGGCGGTTGGAAGCACAGTAGGCTGGGCCGAACCACGTCTCTCGATGTGCTGCCCCATCCGCCGCAGTGGCTCCAGGCCCTGCCGCAGTCCGCACCAAAGCAGAGCCAGTCCGCCGGCGCAGGCCGTGGCAAACGCCAGCTTTGCCGAGAAGGCGACGCGGCGCGCCATCGCCTCGCGCTCGATCATCCGGTCGGCCGTGCTGATCACCAGCCCGTCCTTCAACAATGTATAAACCCGCCAGGTTTCTCCGCCCGCCGTGGTCGTGCCATAACCGGGCGTGCCGCCACTGAGGACATCGCTGGGCGCACCGGCCGAGGTAGCGAAAATTTCTCCGTGCAGCGAACGGATCTGGCAGGCCACTGCCTGCCGACGCGGAATGGTGATCGGCGTGGCAATGAAAGCGCTGTCCGCTTTGTTTGCCAGCCCCAGATGATCGACTAGCCCGGCGACCATCTCTGCGGACATTGCCAGCCTCCGGTCTAGCGCTTGGCCCATGCTGCGATTCACTTTATGCAGCATCCAGGCCGCCGACGCCGACCACAGCACGATCAGGGCAGCCCCAATCCCCATGGTCAGGCGCAACGCCAAACTGCGAGGCACGAGGTTCACCGACGCGACCCGAGTCGATAACCCAGCCCGCGCACGGTGACCACGACGGTTTTCCAAAGCTTGCGACGCAGGTGATGGATGTGGACATTGACAGTGTTGCTGGCGATTTCGTCGTCGAAGCCATACAGCTCACCCTTGAGCTGGTCCAGCGTCAGGTAACGTCCTTTGGCCTGCATCAGAGCCGCCAGCAAGTGACTCTCGCGACGTGACAGGGCGACCTCGCGTCCATCGAGGCGCGCCCAGCCGCTGCGAGGCTCAAGCTGCAGATCCTCATGCATCAGGATCTGCGCGGCACGGCCGGATTGACGTCGTTGCAGCACATACAGGCGTGCGGCTAATTCGCCCAAATCGAATGGTTTGCCCATGTAGTCATCCGCGCCGACTTCCAGGCCCTGAATGCGGTCATGCGTATTCCCGCGTGCGGACAGCACCAACACAGGGGTCAGATCACCTGCTTGGCGTCTGGCCTTAAGCAACGCCAGGCCATCTTGGTCTGGCAGACCAAGATCAAGCACGATGGCATCGAAATCGACGGAGTCCAGCGCCGCCCGGGCCTGCGCTGAAGTGTGGACATGGTCGGTGGTGATTGCACTGCGGGCCAGGCCAGCCACGATGCCCTTGGCAATCAGTCGGTTGTCTTCAACCAGCAGGATGCGCACGTCCAGGCTACCGCTCATGGGCCTCAGATTATAACGCGGGGGCGTAGTGATGGTCGCGCCTTAAGACTCATTTAATCGGGCTGAGGCAGGATGCAGCCCCATCGTTTTCGAGGTCAAAGTCTTGGCGCAGTTCGCTTCAGGCCGCCCTTATTTCCTCATGCTCGCAGGGACAGGGGCGGGCAGCGCGGCTTGCGCGGTCCCTGACTGGTGTATGCGGGCATGATCAGCCTCGGTCCAGTGCCTCTACTCGCAATCTGGGCGTTGGCCTGCTGCGGTGTCGGGCTGGGGCTGGCGCACCTGCTGCTGCGCCGCCAGGATCCAGCGATCCGTCGTCGCGGCGCGGATCTCGCCTTCTGGATGTTGGCCGCGCTTGTCCTGGTGGCACGGGTGGTCTACGTGCTGGCGCATGTGGAGGGCTATCGGCTCGATCCGCTGTCGATCCTGCGTGTGGGGGATGGCGGCTTCGGCTTGGCTTGGGGCGCGGCGGCGGCTGCGTTGTACGGTGGCTGGGCCACGCGTCGTCATGCCCGCTTGCGTGCGGTGCTGGCCACTGGCCTGGTGGCGGGTCTTGTGTTGTGGTGGTCCGGAGGCTGGGCGATCCACTCGCTACAGCGTCACCGCATTGCTTTCCCGCAGGTGGCCCTGGAAACACTCGATGGGCGGCAGACCTCGCTGGCGGCGCACACCGGGCGCCCGGTCGTCCTGAACCTGTGGGCGACCTGGTGCCCGCCCTGCAGGCGTGAGATGCCCGTCCTTGCCCGCGCTCAGGCGCGTGCTCAGGACGTGGACATCGTGCTGGTCAACCAGGGCGAGGACGCCGCCACCGTCGCTACATATCTGCGCGCGCAGGGCCTGGACGTGCGCAACATCTATCTGGATGCCGCCATGGCGAGCATGCATGCAGCGGGTAGCCAAGGCTTGCCCACCACACTGTTCTTCGATGCTGACGGTCGGCTCGTCCGCGCGCATATGGGCGAGCTGAGCGACCCGGTGCTGCAGGAAATGCTGGCGCGCCTGCGCTGACGCCCCCTTTTAAACCAAGGAGCTTTCATGCATTTGTTCATCCGACGTTGCCTGCTGGCGACCGTGCTTGTCGTCGCGTCTGGCTGCGCCGACAGTCGCCCGGACCAGCAGGCGGCGTCCGCATCCCCTTCCAAGGGTTTGGCTGAGACTTCTGGCGAGCTCGCTCCAGTGCTCAATGTGCTGCAGCGGCAGGGTTTGCGGATCCAGGGCCAATTCGACGCACCCTCTGGTCTGCGTGGCTATGCCGGTGAGGCGGACGGCCGGCCAATCGCCATCTATCTGACCTCCGATGGCCAGCACGCCCTGGTTGGCACCCTGATCGATGCACAAGGCCAGGATGTGGG
>Ga0222713_10001666_pt1 | contig 24632 bp, 24 predicted proteins | sample C33_649DmetaG_FD_165061 | JGI IMG/M metagenome (GOLD analysis project Ga0222713, IMG submission 165061) | Estuarine water microbial communities from San Francisco Bay, California, United States - C33_649D | ecosystem: Environmental > Aquatic > Marine > Unclassified | place: USA: California...
CGTCGCCGGGTAATAGTGGGAATGCGCCGGGTCAGTCTTCGTCGCCGGGTAATAGTGGGAATGCGCCGGGTCAGTCCTCATCGCCCGGCAATAGTGGGAATGCGAGTCGACGCGGTAGCACGGGAACGAGTGCAATTGCTTTCTAGAGCGCGGATGTTTTTGGAGGCATAGGACGATCCAGATTCTTCGGTTGGCCGCAATCGAATGGTCGTGGCACCATCTTTCCCACGACTGGGACGGAAAGGTGCTTTATGTACGAAGACCAGGATTTGGCGAAGCGCACCGAAGAATTGGTCGAGGAAAATCGCGACATTCTTGATGACCAATTCGCGTTTCGGGGAAAGCAGTACGACGCCGGTCTGGCGATGGTCCATTTCCCTGAGGGATACGGCGGTCTTGCAGGAAACCGCGGTCAGCAGGCGATCATTGATGGCGTGCTTCGTTCGTATGGAGTGAAGTACGAGGACTTGCGCATTAATCCCATTGGAATCGGCATGGGCGCTCCCACAGTTCTCGCCTATGGGAGTGAGGAACTGAAGCAGAAGCACCTGCGAAAGATCTTTACCGGCGAAGACGTGTGGTGTCAGTTGTTCTCAGAACCCACGCATGGTTCCGACGTCGCTGGTATCCCAAGTCGCGCGATCCGTGATGGTGATGAATGGGTCGTGAATGGTCAGAAAGTGTGGACCACACTTGCCCATACCTCGAATTACGGAATGCTTCTGACGCGAACGAATCCCGATGTTCCGAAGCACAAGGGTTTGAGTTATTTCGTCCTTGATATGCATGCACCTGGAGTTGAAGTTCGTCCGCTCTACCAAATGACTGGTGAAGCGGAATTCAACGAGGTCTTCCTGACCGATGTGCGTATCGATGACTCACTGCGTCTCGGCGACGAAGGCGACGGTTGGCGAGTTGCGATTACGACGCTCATGAACGAGCGCGTTGCTCTCGCCGGCGGTCCTGCACCACGGGGTTCAGGTCCGATCAACGAACTTCTGAAGTTATGGGACGTGCGTAAGTCGCAACTTTCGCCGGTTGAGCTCGAGATCTGGCGCGATCGAGTCATGGCGCTGTGGATCGAAGCCGAGATTGTTCGCCTTACGAATGCACGTGCGAAACAGTCTGCAGTTGGTGGGAATCCAGGCCCTGAAGGTTCAGTGAGCAAGTTGGCTTCTGCCGAACTGTCGAAGCGGGTCACGGCCGCAGTCGTCGATCTCGAAGGTGCTGCCGGCATGCTGCACGAACCCGGATATCCGATGACACGTTCATCTGGCGCGATGTCCACACGAACAGGTCGATTCCTGCGTGCACGAGCGAACACTATTGAAGGTGGCACCTCGGAAATCATGCGGAACATCCTTGGCGAACGCGTTCTTGGCCTCCCTGGCGATGTCCGTGTTGATACGGATGTTCCGTGGAGCGAGATCCCCAAGTGAGTGCTCTTGTCGAAGTGACAACGCCGGAACCGCACATCACCGTGGTGCGGCTCAACCGTCCCGATCGACTCAACGCCATTTCGTTTGAGCTTGTAACAGAACTTCACGACACGTTCGATGCAATCGCAGCGGATGTTGACTGCAAAGTCGTGATTTTCACTGGTGCGGGCCGAGCATTTTGCGCTGGCCTTGATTTGAAGGATTTCGGAACGCCTCCGAAGCAGGGAGAACACCCGCATATGCCGGCGGGAGTCGATGCGCAAACATTCATGTCGAACCTCACGGTACGTATGCGTGATCTTCCTCAGGTGATCATCGCCGCGGTGAATGGACCGGCATTTGGTGGCGGGCTGGCGTTGGCCTGTGCTGCTGACATCCGAGTGGCGTCTGCATCTGCGAAATTCTGTTCAGCATTTATTCGCACAGGTCTTTCAGGTACTGATATCGGAATCACGTATTTGCTTCCACGGCTCATAGGAAATGCCAACGCTTTCGACCTGATCCTCACCGGTCGCGACATCGACGCTGCGGAAGCCCTGCGAATGGGTCTGGTTTCTCGCGTTGTAGCTGACGAAGATCTCGAAAGGCTCGCGTATGACTATGCCCGCGGAATGGCCTCCTACACCGCAAGCGGTCTTCGCACGACCAAAGAAGTGCTTTGGCATAACGCCGAGGCATCGAGCCTCACGAGTGCGATTGCCCTTGAGGCCCGCAATCAGAATCTTTTGAATTACGCGCCCGACGTGCGTGAGTACATGGAGACGTACCGTAAAAAAACCACTGGCTGAATTGACGAATGCCCTTGGGGTTTAGCGGATCTTTCCGAGGTGCACGACGTACCACTGACCGCGCCACGAGATCATCGACTCGATTGGAATTTGGACAGTCTTTCCATCAACTGTGAAATTCATTTGAGTCTTGAAGACTCGCCAATACGGCCCGACGTTGTACTCCTCCCCAGGCTTCACCCATACCGCAGTGTTGGGAACAGTCACGCCAGTGAAGACGGCGGACTTCGCGTTTGGGCCCAACGCTTTATTCGCAGTGGCGACATCTTCTCGGAAACTCTTAATGAGACGGTTGTTCCAATCGCCTGCTGGATCGGTGTTCTTCTTCGTCTGCTTGTAGGCAGTAACGGGAAAGAATGTTGAGATCGCTGTGTCAGGACTGTTGTTGATGATCGCGTTTGCAAGCGTCGTCATTCGAGAGTCGAACTCGGCCCCAGTCCCAGTGGGCTTCTCGTCTGTCTGAGGGAGTGTGCCCGGGTCGACCGTTGTTGTCGTCGTAGGGGCCTGCGTTGTTGTGGCTGCTAGTTCGACGGTTGTGGTGCTCTCGGAAGAGTTCGACGATGGGTTGCCGCAGCTCGTCAGAGCGGTGCTAGCGGCAACAACAATCGCTATCGATCCGCCAATGGTGGCCAGTCTGCGCTGAGAGTTCATCGTTTCTCCGGAACGTGGAAATCAGTAGTTCTAAGTAGAGCACCGAAATTGCGATTCGGAGTGACATCTGTTGCGCCCAACACCTCGGATCGGTGGCTCTAGTGTGGACCGGGGAAATCAAGGGGGACTGATGGAACAACACGTATCGCAGGCGACCGAACTCGGACTCGATATTCGACCAATGACGGGGTACACCGGCGCCGAGATTTTTGGTGTCGATCTCACGAAACCCCTTGAGCCAGCAGTGGTTGCGGAAATCCGCGCGACCCTTCTTCAGTGGAAGGTGGTGTTCTTTCGAGACCAATTCATTGATCGCGATCAGCATCTTGCACTTGCTCGGGCCTTTGGTGAGCCCCTTCCAGGGCATCCCACGTTTCCGCCGGCGTTTCCTGACTATCCCGAAATCTTGTTGCTTGATAATCAACAAGGGACGGCGAACGTCAAGGAAAAGAAGGGCTCGGGTGGAACGAGAATCGAGAGTCGCTGGCACACCGACGTGAAGTTCATTGAGGCGCCGCCGATGGCTTCGATTCTTCGCGCTGTTGTTGTGCCGCCGTACGGGGGTGACACCCAATGGTCGAATCTTGCGATGGCGTACAACTTTCTTTCTCCCGAAATTCAAAGTTTTATTGACGGATTGCATGCGGTGAACCACAACGCGCTCCCGATTGACCGAGGGGAACTTCCCGGCGAGGTTGCAAAAGCGTTTATGTCGCGTCCGCTCCGCGCTGTTCACCCCGTTGTCCGAGTCCACCCAGAAACGGGTGAGAAAGTTCTCTTCGTGGAACCCAACTTCACGGACTACATCGTCGAACTGTCTCGGCGAGAGAGCAACCACATTCTGGCGATGCTCTATGAACACCTTCAGCGTCAGGAATTCACCGTGCGGTTCCGATGGGAACCGGGAAGCATTGCGTTCTGGGACAACCGGGCCACCGCACACATCGTTCCAACCGATATCCCTAAGGGCATGCACCGATGTCACGAACGAATCACATTGGCGGGGGATATCCCCGTCGATAGTGCCGGCAATAGGTCGTACGCGCTCGTCGCCGACGAGTAACTCGCAAGAACGTTATTTGAAGGCCTTGTAGAGCAAATACACGCCAAATATGACTTCGACCGAGATGCCGATCGCCTTCTGGTGGCGATTGATCCACGTACGAAGTTTGTTGAGCGACGGAGTTGCGATCTTCGGGAATGCAAGAGCGAATCCATAGATGAGCAAAATCGGCGCCGCGGAAATGAAAAATGCGATGACGACTGCGACGGTTTTCCCCCCAGCCGACACCGTCGAAGCGCTAATTGAGCGCATGGCGGGCACGTACAAAAGAATCGTTGAGAAATTCGAGACCATGATGGCAAGTCCAAGGAGGAATGCCGAGAGGAGCCCGGGATTGGTCGAGTCTTTTGCTTCTCCATCGACTGGAGCCACCGAATCATGAACCAAGGATCGAAGCACCGTTGCGAGAGCAAGGAGCAAAAGAAGGACCCCGGCCAGGACATCAACCGTCTTCGTGATGGTTTCTTGAACCGGTGACGCCGATGTGGTGTGCGAAATCGCAAGACCAAGTGCCGTCAAAATCACAAATACCAACAGCACGCCAACCAAGAACGCAGTAGAGCGCGCTTTCGAACGTTTCCCCGAAAGGATTAGCAGTTCAAGGGCGAGAACTGTGGGGCTGAATGCGGCGCCGATAGAAAGGGGAATGATTTTTGAGAGCAGTTCACCCATCGGGGTGACGCTAACCGGTGATGCCGTGTAACGCGGGTTGTGCGTTCCAGCGCCAACGAGCGATGCCAAGGCAAAGCATCATGAGAAATGCGGTGCCCGCGAAAATTGCTCCCCGACCGTACGAGTCGTAGATGGCTGACCCGATGAGTGCAGCTGCGGCAGCAATCGCAAGTCCCGTTGCCCCGAGAAGTCCCTGACCTGCTGCTATTTGATCAGGTGGACTGGAAACCGCGACTGCCACTTGGTTCGCTGGCATGGTGTACGCATCTGCGACTGCGTGAACGCCTGAAATGACAATCAGGAACCAGAGTGGCAGGAAGCCGTAGAGGCACGTCGCAATCGCAGCCACAGTGATGCTCACGGTCACGACACGGATTGGTCCGATTCGTTGAGCGAGCGCCCCACCCTTCGGTGCAAACACAATCATGGGGATCGTGAACAGGCTCAATGTGACTCCGATGAGCCACGTGGCCGCGCCTTGGTCGCGGAGCAGGATCGACCACAGCGCTTCAAACATTCCGATCGTGAGGTAGAACGCAATTGCTGCAAAAAGTGCCGACTGCATAGCAGGAAGTCGAAGGAGTGATGGGTGCTTCTCCTTCGGAGTTTCGGAGGCGGCGGCATCAGCAGATGTCGTGACTCTTCCCACCAAAAAGATTGCGGCAACGTATGCGGCGGTGAGAACAATGAAGGGTGCGCGCAGTCCAAAGACTTGAGCGAGTGCAGCGGCAAGCGCTGGTCCGAGAACGAATCCAGCAACATCGAACGCGGTTTGTCGACCGAGGTTTGCTCCAACACGCTGTGGGTCACGAGCGATGATGACTCGACGAATCGCCGGACCAACCATTCCGGAACCGAGACCGAGCAGGAGTCGGGCAGCAATCCATTGCCAAAGTGGTGTCGCAAACGTCATCCAGAGCATGCCGAATGCAGCGATAGCGATACCGACGCGCATCATGAGAACCGCATAGCCACGATCGGAAAAGCGAGCGAGAAAAAGTTGGCTAAGAACGCCAGTGAACAGGCCAGCAAACGCAATGATTCCAACCTGGCCATCAGTAAATCCGTACTTGTCCCGGATATCGGCGAGAAGCGTGAAGACACTTCCGTAGCCAAGGGACATGAGTGCGGTGAGGAGAAACAGCAACACCATCGCCCGAGTGAGAGGGTGTGCAGGTTCGGTTGTTTCTGTCAGCGCGGCGCCGTCATCCATAGTGCACCCCCAATTTCGGTTGCAAACCTACTCTCACGGCCGCTTCTCGCCGTACTTCAGTGAGTGTCATGGGAGTATGGGTGCGATGTCCGTTGATGATCTTCTCCCGTTTATCTACGCGCTTTCTATTGGATTACTCATCGGATTCGAACGCGAACGAAGTCATCCCCCCGAAATCAAGAAGATCGGCGGCTCTCGGACATTCGCGATCGTCGCCCTTGTCGGATCATTGTCAGCGCGCGTCGATGTTTGGGTCGTTGTCGCCGGACTTGTTGCGGTAACAGTGTTCTTAATCGCTGGATATCGTCGTACCAGTTTCACCGATCCTGGTACGACGACCGAGATTGCACTCTTTGCCACCTTTCTGCTGGGTGCGCTCACACAGCAGGAGCCAGTTGTCGCCGTCAGCCTCGGAATCATCGTGACGGTGCTCCTTACTTCGAAAAAGCGAATCCACGGATTCGCTCGCAGTGTCGTGAGCGACATTGAATTCGATGATGCACTTAAGTTCGCAGTCGTTGCGTTCGTAGTTTTCCCGCTACTTCCTGATCGAGAGCTCGGCCCGTATGGGGCGATTAATCCCCACGAAATCTGGCTTCTCGTGGTTGCGTTCACTGGTATTTCGTGGGTGGGCTACATCGCGGTACGAGTTCTCGGACCTGGCCGAGGAACTCTGGTGACCGGTTTGGCTGGCGGGTTTGTGTCTGCAAGCGCAACGACTGCAGCAATGGGCCGTCGGGCGCGTAGTGGCGAGGTTGGTGAGGCAGTTGCTGGAGGGCTTCTCGCAAGCGTTGCAACGTTCATCCAACTTGAAGCGATCATGGTGATCGCGTCTCCCGAGATCGCTCTGCATTTATGGCCCGCTTCGTTGGTTGGAGTCGGGGTGCTCATCGGGCTGGCGCTGGTTGATCGACAACGTCATCGCGACTCAGGTGCACATCGACCGGGTGATCGCAAGGAAGTTGGTGTGAGTCGAGTCGACGTACCACTGCGAGACGGAGCAGGGGACACCGCTGACTTGAGTACTCCACTTTCTCGACCATTCGCGCTGCGGTCTGCCCTTGTGCTTGCTGCGGTGCTTACTGGTGCTCTGCTCTTGGGACGATGGGCGTCGGCAGTCTTCGGGAGCAGCGGCGTCTACTTGTCGGCAGGGGCGGCAGGTTTGGCTGACGCTCATGCGGGTGCACTCGCAAGTGCGGAATTCTTTCGCGCTGGAGCGGTCAATCTCGCCACTGCGTTAGTGGCGATTGCTGCGGCAATGGCGGCCAATACGTTGACAAAAGTCGTGCTGGGATTTTCAACTGGCGGACGCTCGTTTGGCGTGCGATTGACGCTAGGGATTGTTCCGGCCTTTGCGTTGTTTGTGCTGTCGATTGGCATAACGGTTGCCCTCATCAGTTGGTGAGACTGGCCGATACGCTCTGCGTGTTTAGCAATTGGAGAGATCATGAGCTCAGCTACCGAAACCCTTCGAGTGGACATTTGGTCCGATGTGGTTTGCCCATGGTGCGCCATCGGCAAAGCCAATCTTGACGCTGCGATCTCCGAGTTCGCGCATGGTGAGAGCGTGGAAGTCATCTGGCATAGCTATGAACTCGATCCGACGGCTCCTGCTGCTCGACAAGGTAATTACGTCGGGATGTTGGCGAAGAAGTACGGGACTTCGCCTGAAGAGGCACAAGCGATGATCGACCGCATGACTGCAACGGGCGCTGAGTGCGGTGTTGAATTTCGCTTCGATCGCGTGCAGCCCGGCAATACGTTTGATGCGCACCGAGTGATTCACCTCGGTGCAGCTCGAGGAGTTCAGGAGCAGGTCAAGGAACGTTTTCTCCGCGGGTACCTGTCTGAAGGAGAGGCGATCGGGCTACCTGAGGTTGTGGAGCGGCTTGCGATTGATGCGGGGCTCGACGCAGGGGAAGTCGCGGCGGTATTGACGACGGATGCATTTGCCGAAGAAGTTCGTATTGACGAAGCAACTGCAGCGTCAATGCAGGTGACCGGTGTTCCGTTCTTTGTTTTTGATCGTCGACTTGCAGTTGCGGGTGCACAGCCACCGGAAGTCCTTCTTCAAGTCCTCAACCGAGTGTGGTCTGAACGCGAACCCGCCCTCGAAATTATTGTCGAGGGCGAGGTTTGCGGTCCTGAAGGTTGCGACTGAACTTTTCGTCAGTCGAGGCTGCATAGAGTGACAATCAGACGGAGCGAGTTTCGGGAAGTCGAACCAGTGGGATCGTACGATTGCACTTCTTCTGATAATCCCGGTACCAAGCGCGGTCGTCGCACAGAAGTTCCCAGATGCGACCATGCTCAGGTCCTTCATCGAGGATGTCTGGTACTGACCAGAACTCGCCATTTTGGACTTTCACGTAGATCTCGGGATTTGCGTCGCGATCACGAAGGTTGAGGAACCAAGCAGGGTGCTTTTCGTGTCCGGCATAGGAAGCAACAACGACGCGCACGCCTTCGGGATCCCGCCAAAAAGGAAGAGCGATCTTGTGCTCGTTACCGGACTTGCGGCCGATGGTGCGAAGCATGACGTGGTGCATTCCGGCTTGAACCCACACCTCGTCGATATTCATGGTTTCCATGGCTTCGACGTGGCTCTTGGTGATTCCGATGATTTCTTCGTGGCTTGGCGTTTCCCAAAGCATTTCGGCGTGCTGTTCGGTGGGCATCGTGGTCCTCCTCGATCGTTGTACGAAAGATTGTGTCAGAAGATTTGGCGTCAATGGGACGCGGTCAAAGCATCATTTCGCCGCCGTTGACATCAAGTTCGGCTCCGGTAATCACGCTGGCGAGGTCGGAGGCGAGAAAGGCGACGGCGTTTGCGCAATCGGCGTCATCGGGGATGATGCCAAGGGGGATGTCCTTGGTGATTTCGGCAATGACGGCATCGCGGTCTTGTCCAGTGCTCACCGCGTAGTTCACGTAACTCTCGACCGGAGGTCCCCACATCCAGCCCATGAATGTCGAGTTCACCCGGATGTGGTGTGCGCCAAGTTCCTTCGCCAGCATGCGGGCGGCAACGGTGAGGGCACCCTTTGAGGTCGCGTAACCAGACTGGGTTGCGAGTGGCTTCTTCTGGATCATCGAGTTCACGAACACGATTGATCCGCCGCCGTTTGCCTTCATGTGCGGAACAACTTGTTGGGTGAGTTGCAGGGTGCCGAAGACCGTGACATCGAAGGACTTTCGCCATTCGTCGAAATTGGCATCTTCAAACATTGTGAATGGAGGTGGCACGTAGGCGCTATTCACAAGGCAATCAATGCGACCGAACTCAGCGATTGTTGCATCGACCATGCGCTGGGTTTGTTCGGCATCGGCGATATCGGTTGGGCACACGAGCGCTTTGCGCTCGGGCCACTGCCGGGAAATCTCGTCCGCGACTTCGCGGAGCTTTGATTCGGTGCGAGCGACGAGAACAACGTCGGATCCCTCGCGTGCGAAGGCGTAGGCAAGTTCCTGTCCGAGTCCAGGACCGATACCCGAAATGATTGAGACTTTGTTTTTCAGAATCATGGTTTCCCCCTATGGCAGCTAAAGGCCGAAAGTGATTGCTACCACGATGCGGAGATGCGCGGTGACTCATGAGTCTGAGCGCTCCGCTTGTAGGGTCACCAATCACACACCGCACGATGAAGCGAGCAATGTATGACACAGACACTGGTGATCGGCGGCACGGGGCCGACTGGCATACACCTCGTTCGTGGTCTTCAGGCCCGTGGTCACGAGGTCGTGATCCTGCACCGTGGAACCCATGAGCGACCAGAGACCCCGGTTGATATCGAACATATTCATGCCGATCCCTACAACATGGATTCTTTGGCGGAAGCAGTGGGCGACCGATCCTGGGACCTCACGGTCGTGATGTACGGACGTCTTCGGCGAATCGCGGAATTCATGGTTGGGCGAACTGATCGCTTTGTTTCCGTCGGCGGTGTGCCAGCAATTCGTGGATGGATGAATCCGTGGTTGTTTACTCCAGAAGGTTTGCCTGTTCCTGTCAACGAATCCGCGCCGGTCGTCGTAGTTCCGGAAGAAGACGAGAAAGGGTTTCGAGTCGCTCGAACGGAAGAGTTCGTCTTTGCGAATCAGCCAAACGCGGCGCATTTTCGTTATCCGTATGCCTATGGTCCGTTGCAGGTCGTTCCGCGTGAATGGAGCATTGTCCGTCGCATCCTTGATGGTCGTCGCCAGATCGTTGTCGCTGACGACGGGTTGACCCTGCATCACCACGGCTATACCGAGAATTTGGCGCATGCTGTTTTGTGCGGGGTCGACCATCCTGATGAAGCTGCAGGACTCGCGTTTAATTGTGGCGATGACGAAGTGCTCACGATCCGTCAGGTCATTGAAATTGTTGCTGCGGAACTTAAAGCGGAACTTGAAATCGTGTCGATGCCCTTCGAGGTCGCTATCCCGGCTCGTCCGCTTCTTGCACAACCTTCTCCGACCCATCGCGTTCTTGATACGTCGCTGCTGCAGACCCGACTCGGGTACCGGGACCTTGTTCCTGCCCGCGAGGCAGTAGCTCGAACTGCGCGTTGGCTTGCAGAGAACCCGATTGCCCCAGGAGCACCCGAGGAATACGTGCTGACCGATCCGTTCGATTACCGGGCCGAAGACGACTTGATCACGTCATGGAAATCGGCGATTGGATCGATGGAGCCAGTGGAGTTTGCTGTCGTCCCCGGGGTGGGACTCGCCTACAGCGGCCCCGGCGGACGTCCCCGATCGCAAGCAACCTTCGAGAACTAGAAGTGTTCCGACACGGCGAGGTTCCTCGCCGCTAGGGTCCCCGCCCATGACCTATCGAGTCGTTGTATGGGGAACAGGGAACGTCGGACGGCCAGCGATCCGCGCGATCGCGACGCATCGTGATCTGGAACTTGTCGGGGTAGTCGTTTCGAGCCCTGCCAAGGTCGGCAAGGACGCGGGTGAACTTGCGGGAATTAGTCCGCTTGGGGTTCTTGCGACCGACAATACCGAGATCGCATTTGCGCCTGATGTTGATTGCGTCGTGTACGCCGCCACCGCTGATACGCGCCCGATGGAGGCGTATATGGATCTAGAACGCCTGCTTCGTTCGGGTCGCAATGTGGTGTCGACAGCGTTCTACCCGTTGTTGCACCCTGCAAGTGCACCGCCGGAGTTGATGGGAATGCTCAACCCTGCGATGGAAGGAGGAAATTCCTCAGTCTTCGTTTCGGGCATCGATCCCGGTTGGGCTCTCGACATTCTCCCCGGCCTCGTGAGCGGTGTTGGCGCTGGAATTACCGAGATCCGAATCCAAGAGATCTTCAACTATGCGCTCTACGACGCGCCCGACATCGTGCGGAATGTGATCGGTCTTGGTGGGCCGATGGATCGAATGCCGCAAATGCTTGAAGAAATTTCGTTGTTGACTGTGTGGGCGCCAATGGTGCGCGTGCTTGCTGACATTCTTGAACTTGAAGTTGATCAGATCACCACAAGCGTCGAACGTCGACCACTCGAACGCACGATTGAAGTCCCGGGAATGGGAACGTTTGAAGAGGGAACACTTGGGGCGTTTCGTTTCCAAGTGACGGGCATCGTTCAAGGTCAGCCGCTGTTGGTGGTTGAGCACGTCACCCGTATTGATGATGACTGTGCGCCTGACTGGCAGCAGCCGACCATGCCTGGTGGCGAACACCGAGTGGTTATGAGTGGTCATCCCCATCTCGAGATCAATGTTCATGGAAACGAGCCGGGCGAACCTGGTGCTGCCGGTGGCGGTAACGCGAGCGCAGCCAATCGTTGCGTCAACGCGATTCCCGCAGTGTGCGCAGCAGATGCAGGAGCACTGAGCCCTGTGGACCTGCCGCCAATTACGGGTTCGGCTCAGATTCGTCTGCGCTAACTACTCGGAGATCGAAACTCGTTTGAGGAGCGGGATCCAAGTCGCAAATTCTGGGACCGCAAGATCGATCACTTTTCCGTGATCATCCCAACGACGAAGAGCGACTGCGTCTGAGCTTCCTTTACGCGCAAGGAATGCGGAACTTTCTTGTGCTGTAAATGGCCCACCCTGCACTTCAAGGCTCCGCTTCGAGCCGAGTGAAAGAGCATCGAAGTAGTCGAGTTCGTTCGCGGCGAGGTACCGCTTTGCTTCGACGTGCAGCGCAATTGCTGTTGTGACTGATTCGGGGAACAGCCCACGAAGAAACTCAGCGCCGGCGTGCTCGTGGCGAAGATCTGTCTGGTGGTCGGGGCCATTGTTGCGTTGGATCTCAAAGAGATGGCCAATGTCGTGGAGAAGAGCGGCCGCGATTAGTTCCTCGTTTGCGCCATCACGGCTGGCAAGCGCAGCACATTGCAACGCGTGCGCAAGTTGGCTGACATCCTCGTCGTAGTTCTCGTTTCCGAACGAAGAGTACAACTCAAGAACGGAATCAATCGATGCGGGCGTCATCAGAGCATCTGTCCCTCGAAGTCGCCGATGAGTGAGACGCGAGGGCCATCGGCCGACGCGAACTCTTTCGCCTTCTGCTCGTAGTACGCCTCTCGGAGATCGCCCTCACGGAGTGCGTTGTAGGTGGGATAGATCGCACGACGAGGTTGGGTGGAGGTGTTCGGACCACTTCGATGGGGAGTTCGTGAATGAAACCAGAGTGCTTGGCCGGCCCAAATCGGCGCCGGCGTCCACTCAAGTTGTTCGACGACATCTGACCGGATGCATCCCTTTTCATCCATCGGCAAGATTTCGTGGTGCATCGACGAGACGACTTCAAGGCAGCCATTTGCTTCGCGTGAGTCATCGATCGCCAACATGCATGAAACGTGAGTTTCGATAAATCGATAAGCGGGCGCGTCTTGGTGAGGTGAATACCCAGCGCCTCCGGCGGCTTTGTAGTTGATCTTCTCTTTGTAGAGGACCGCACTCTCGTCGAGAAGAATTGAGGCGGTGTCGGAAAGCTCGCTCCGAGTCAGCAGTTCGCGTAACTCGTCGTGGAACGGCACAAAGTTTTCGGTGCGGCACAGTCTCGGTCCGTTCGATGTTGCTTCGCGATAGTGGAGCCACGGTCCGTCATCAGGCCACGACATCAGCTCGTCGACCCATTCGCGCAATTCAGCGACGGCTTGGGGCTGAAGCGGTTCCGTAAGGACCCAACCGAATCGATTGAAATGCTCAGCGGCATCAGGCCCGGGTTCGATGGTGTCAAAGAATGGCTGGTCCACGTCGCGATGCTAGGCCCGTGTCCTACGCTCCGGGCATGGCCGACTCCCGCCCTAACGTCCTTTTCGTCACTCTTGACGAGTTTCGTGCGGGATGCCTTTCGGCAGCCGGTCACCCAGTCGTGCAGACGCCCTCCCTCGATGCACTGTGCGGCGAAGGCGTTCGGTTCGCAAAGCACTATGGGCAAGCGTCGCCATGTGCCCCGGGTCGCGCGGCGTTGTACACCGGCACGTACCAAATGAATAACCGTGTGGTGATGAATGGATCGCCGCTTGACGATCGGTTCGACAACATCGCGCTGGCGGCTCGTCGGAATGGTTACGACCCGGTTCTGTTTGGTTACACCGATCAGGCTGTCGATCCCCGAACAGTCCCTGAAGATGATCCTCGCCTGCTCACCTATGAAGGCGTATTACCCGGCTTTCGTTGTGAGCTCGATCTCACCCGTGGACGTGAGGCTTGGGCGGACTGGGTGCGCGCGCTGGGTTACGAAATGCCAGTTGATCCGGAAGAGGGACTCGCCACTGAATCGCAGCGGCCTGCAGAGGTTGGCATCAGCGCGTTTCTCACGAATCGTTTCCTTGAGTGGTTGCCCGAACAAGACGAACCCTGGTTTGCGCACTTGAGCCATCTCCGACCACATCCACCATTTTCTGCGGCGGGGGAGTGGTCGACGGCATATGAACGTTCCGCAGTGGATCTTCCCAATCGCCCAGGATCGCAGCTACATCCGCTGCACGAATTCCTGTTGTCGATTTCGTACTTCGCAGCATCCACTGACGAGGACGGACTGCGTGAGATGCGCGCGCAGTACTACGGAATGATCAGCGATGTTGATCAGCAACTTGGTCGAGTGTGGGACGCGTTACGCGAGATGGGTCAATGGGAGAACACGATCGTCATCGTGACCTCAGACCATGGTGAACAACTCGGCGATCACGGCATGGTCCAAAAGATGGGTTGGTTTGAGGAGAGTTTCCATATCCCACTCATCGTTCGAGATCCACGATCGCCGGAATCAGCCGGGACTGTCATCGAGGTTTTCACCGAAGCAGTCGATGTCTTTCCGACTGTGTGTGAATTGCTTGCTCTCGACGTTCCTCGTCAGTGTGATGGTCGGTCCTTGCGACCGTTCCTCGAAGGTGAAGTGCCGCAAGAGTGGCGCGATGCGGCCTACTGGGAATTTGACTGGCGGTTTTTCACGCCGGGTCGTGATGGTGCGAAGTGGCCGCAGGATCGTCGAAGTGTCGGGCACCAACTCACGGTGCGCCGAAGCGATGACGTTGCCTATGTGCAGTTCGCCGATGGCGAAGCGCTTGTCTATGACATTTCTGCTGATCCAACCTGGCGGACGATGCTTGCTGATCCTGAGCGAGCATGGGCCGAAGCCCGGGCGATGTTGGCTTGGCGAGCACAGCACACCGATCGAACGCTCACGGGAACGTTTCTCCCATAGGTGCGGCGAGGTGAATCAGATCGCTCTATGGTCGACTCCATGATGCGCTTCAACCACATGGAACTGACATTCGCACCCGGCACGCTCACACCTGAATTTCGCGATCAAGTCCGAGCCTTCTACGGAGACCTGTTTGGCTGGGAGTGCAAGGACGTTGAAATTCTTGGTCAGAACGGATTGTTGATGATGCTCGATGAACGAGCGACGCAGTTCATTCTCTTGGCCGAAAATCCGAATCCAATGTCATCGCCTGGTTACGACCACCTCGGTCTTTTGCATGACACGCGAGAAGAAGTCGACTCACTGTGTTCGCGTATTGCTGAGATGCAGACGTCCGAACCTGGCATTCAGCTTAAGGTCTACGACGACCTTGTGAATCCAGCGAGCACGGTCCACGCGTTCTACGTGAAGTATCTCTTGCCGATTTGGTTCGATGTGCAGTGCATTGAATACGCCGCGCCGCCGGAACGAGATTGGCACTACGGCTGAACGGCGGTTCAGTCGAGGTAGTGAACACCCGTGAGCTGCTCGGACTCATTCCAGAGTCGTTTCGCATCTTCGGTGTTGCGGGCTCGCTTGGTTGGCGTTTCGAGTTTTGGCGAACCAAAGATCAGAAAACGCGGGCCATAGAAGTCGCCACCTTTTGCAGTTGGATCGACACAGGCGCGCACAAAGGGGAGTGCCCCCTTTGCTGCTGATTGCCCGAATCCGCCGATTGGTTTGAGAGCCTTGTTGAGTAGGCCCGAACCTTCGACGCCAAGGTCGGTTCGGCTTCCGCCCGGGTGAGCAGTGAGTGCGATCGTTGGTGCACCTGCAAGTGAAAGTCGGCGTTGCAGGTCGAGCGAAAAGAGCAGGTTTGCCAACTTGCTCTGGAAATAGGCCGGCCAACGCGAATAGCGATGACGTTCAAAGTTGAGATCGTCGAGATGCATCTTGCCGGGGCGGTGTCCCATGCTCGAATGGTTGATCACGCGTGATCCGGGAGTTGCGAGCAAGAGGGGAAGAACTAAGCCCGTAAGGGCGAAGTGTCCGAGGTGATTGACGCCGAATTGGGTTTCGAATCCGTCAACGGTCTTCGATTCATCGACGGCCATGAGACCAGCGTTATTTCCAAGAATATCGAGGCGGTCAACCGTTGATCCGAGTTTTTCGCTGAACGCAGTAATCGACGAAAGGTCGGCAAGGTCAAGGGTCATCGTTTCGACAGTGCCGCGCGGCGAGGTCAGGCGAATCTTGTTGGCGGCTTCTGTCGCTTTGGTTTCATTGCGGCAGGCCATGATGACTCTGGCACCAGCACCAGCCAGGTCGCTGGCGATGTGAAAGCCGAGGCCAGCGTTCGAGCCTGTGACGACGGCAACCTTTCCGGTGAGATTAGGGATGTCAGCAGTTGTCCACGTCATGGTGTCGCCTTTGAATCAATTGAGCCTGAGCGGATCGCTCAGCGGTCGAGGAATGTTTCGAGGATACGGGCGAGTTCGACTGGTTGGTCTCCCTGGATGCTGTGGCCCGCCTGTTCGACGCGAACTACTTGCGCATCGGGCCGGCGCTTTCGCAACTCGGCTTCATCGGCATCATCGACAACCGACTGAGGCAACATACCTCGGGCAAGAAGTAGGGGCATAGAACTTGCACCGATGACGTCCCACAGTGATGAGAAATCCGGATGTTCGCCACCGGTTTCCAGCATGCGGCGATAGCGCCACACCCATGTGCCGTCGTCAAGTTGCAGTGCATTGTGCAGAATGCCTCGACGAAGAGAGGACTCTGTTCGTGTGGGATTGAATTCAATAGTTCGAGCGAGTAACTCATCAAAATTCGGGAACGATTCGGGACCATTGATGAAGTTGGCGATCTGCTGAGCCTTCGGTCCGTCGACTCCGGGGGTGACGTCCACCAGCGCAAGTCGCTGCACAAGTTCTGGCGCATGTCCGGCAAGAGCCACCGCTGTCATGCCGCCTAGCGACATGCCGACGACAAGTTGCGCACTGGGCGCGAGTTCGCGAATGACGGTGGCAATGTCCTCGGCATTGGCAAAGACGTTCAGGCTTCCGTTCTTGCCTCCGTCAGAGTGCCCATGGCCGGGAAGGTCGATCGCGACAAGTGGCCGATTGATCGCGAGAGCGACGGTGTCCCATGTGTGGGCGTTCTGAGCGCCGCCATGGAGAAACACAATCTCGGGCTCTGCAGTTCCCCAAACAAGGGCACTCAGCGACCGGTCCTCATCAACAGAAACTTTGACCCGTTCCACCGTTGGTGGACCGTTCCAAGCGATTCCTACCTCGGTTGCATTGTCGTTGAAGTACGAAAATTCGTCATAGGGAACTCGTTCGATTGCTGACATGCGGGTTCCTTTACGCAGGGCGACGACGCGCGGCGGGGCGCAACGACGGCGGATCAATTGATTTGTCTTCCTCAACAACATCTTCACCGGGGGCGACGACGCGATCGATTGCATCAAGTAGGTCTGGATCGAGGCGAAGTTCGGCGCAGGAGATGAGATCGTCGAGTTGTTCCATCGTGCGCGGTCCGATGATCACTGACGTGACGTGCGGATGTTCCATTGCCCACGCAGTTGCGAGATGCGCAAGTGGAAGTCCGGCCTCGTCCGCAAGCGACTGAAGCGCAACGGTTGCGTTGAGGCGCGCCCGATTCTGTGGCGAATCAAGTTCCTGGCCCCATCGTTTGCCCATCATGGCGAGACGCGATGATTCAGGAACATCGCCGATCTCGCGGTAACGGCCTGAAAGCCAGCTACCACCGAGCGGGCTGTAGGTGATGACGCCCATGCCATATCGCGAGCAGGTTGGGAGTACCTGACGTTCAATGCGGCGCTTGAGGATCGAGTAAGAGGCCTGCTCGCAGCGGAATTTCACGAAGCCCATCTTTTCCGCAGCCCACTGGGCTTCGACCATTCGTTCGGTCGGCCACGCTGAGTGTCCTGCGTAAATGATCTTCCCCGCAGCGGTGAGATCGGTGAGACCTCCCATGGAGTCTTCAAGGGCGACGGTTTCGTCGAATCGGTGAAGTTGGAACAAATCAAGCCGGTCGGTGTCAAGGCGCCGAAGACTTCCTTCAATCGCTTGAGCCATCCAACGGCGGGAGTTTCCCTTTTGATTTCGATCCGTACCCATCGGGTGGAACATCTTCGTTGCAATCACGAGTTCGTCACGGCGGCCAGCGATGGCTTTGCCGACGATCTCTTCACTTTCACCGCCGGAGTACGCGTCCGCCGTGTCGATGAAATTGATACCGGAATCAAGCGCTTTATGAATGATGCGGATGCACTCAGCGTGATCGGTATTGCCCATTTGGCCGAACATCATTGCGCCAAGGCAATAGCGACTTACGGAGACACCGGTTGTTCCAAGCGTTGCGTACTTCATTAATCCCCCTGAGTGAATGATGGCGCGACTGGTTGTGTCATCAATTGGTCCATGCTTGCCGAACCGCCCCATTCGGGTCGTGTTCCACAGAGACTTCCCGACCGAAGATCGCAGTTGTGCGCAATTCGAGGTCATAGGACGGCCAGTCGGCATCGCCGAGCGACGGGACACCTTCTCGCGCGAAGTCCGCCCAGGACCGTTGCATGAGCGACGCCAACGACATCGCTTGTTCGGGATCGGAAATGAATAGATCCCAACCATCAATGTCGATGGTCTTGAACGGGAACGGAATATCAATGCCGTGTGCAGCACCCATCTCTGGGGATGAGGTCTCCCAATCGAATCGGTACATCCACGTTGGGCCGTGCTTCGCGCGAGCTTCAGCGATACGAAGAGCAGGTAACCACATCGCGATATCGGTGTTCGCGCGACGCCAAGCTTCGGGTGGTTCCGTGGCTCCGACCGAGGCGTAGGCATCGATTAGGGAGTCAACATTGCCGCCAACGATCTCGAATCGTTTGCGAAGCCCATCAGCGGTGAGCGATCCGGCATCAGGATCGAACATCTTGAACAAATCCATCTCGTCGCGATTTGTGCCGATGATTACTGGAACAGGATTGAATCCCGACGATGCCGCTTCAAGCCATGTGTGTGGAAGTACGACGCCATCGACAACTGGATGGAACGGCATCGTGCCAACCGTTCCGAACAATTCCATCGATGCGATTGCTTGCGCTTCGATGAGTTGTGGTCCCGGGAGCGAACGAAGGGCCTCGGCGTCAACACCATTAAGCCCGGCTGCGCGAGCGACCGCTTCAGTGACCAACTGTGCCTTCCCTCGGTCAAGCAGTAGTTCGGTTGCGCCGCTTTGAACGATGGCTCGCTGAAAAAGCCCAAGTGCTGAAGGCATCGACAAGAGTGAAAGGACACTTCCGCCACCTGCTGATTCGCCGAAGACGGTGACGTTGTCGGGGTCGCCGCCGAACGCGGTGATGTTGTCTCGAACCCATTCAAGGGCAGCGACCTGATCCAGGAGTCCGACATTCGGTGTGCACGACGGGTCGTCGATGACCATGAAGCCCAGCGCGCCGAGGCGGTAGTTGATCGTGACGACGACAGTATTTGTCGCTGCGGCAAGACGGGCTCCGTCGTAGACCGAGAGCGACCCAGCGCCCAAAGAAAATGCTCCGCCGTGAATCCAGACGAGGACGGGTCGCAAGCCATCAATTGACGGGGTCCAAACGTTGAGGTTCAAACAGTCGTCTGACTGATCCTCGCTGCCCATGCCCGGTACGAGCCCGTCGAGTGGACCTCCGGTCGGCTGCCACGGGGCTGGACCGAATGACGTGGCATCGAGCGTGCCTTGCCACGGCTTCCGAGGGGTCGGGGGTGCCCATCTCAATGGGCCGATCGGTGCTTCAGCGAAAGGAACGCCGAGAAATGCGATCGAGCCGGGGGCGGATCGACCCAGGAGGCTGCCGTTGGCAATGGCGACGGTGGTCATGGCGAAAGGCAACCACATTCGATGGTCACGTGCGTCGGTTTGGCATCTAACGTGGTCGTTCGTACATCGACCGGGGGGTTGCACGATGACGATCGAAGCGAATGACGCAACAGCTCTTGGCGCGGCCATGGTGCCAGAGGGCATTGAACTTTCGAAGGGCGGGGCCGAGGTGTGGTCGCCGTCTATTACGCCACCGATTGGTGTCGAACTTTCTGATGAGCAGAAGTTGGCGTGTTCGTTTCGGATTCTTGCTCGCGAAGGATTCTGCGAAAACATCGCGGGTCACATCACATGGGCGAACGACGACAACTCCTCCATGCTGGTGAATCCGTGGGGCTTGTGGTGGGAGGAAGTGTCTGCGTCTGATATATGTCGTGTTGATCCCGATGGTCGCGTGATCGGCGGTAAGTGGGATGTCACTCCGGCGGTGCAGATTCATACTGAACTTCACCGACGTCGTCCAGAAGCGCGAGTCGTTGTGCACAACCACCCGTACTACGTGGTGCTGCTCGCCGCACTTGGGTTAGTCCCTGAGTTCTTCCATCAACAGTCATCACTGTTCGACGGCGAGCTTGGATTCGTCAGCGAATACTCGGGGGAGATTGATTCTCCTGAACTTGGGGCTGACCTTGCGGAACGAATTGGTGACGCATCGGTCGTCATCCTTGCGAACCATGGTGCGATCGTGACGGCGGCGACAATTGAGGAAGCCACCTACAAATCGGCAACCCTCGATCGTCAATGCAAGTTGATGTATGACGTTCTTGTCGCTGATCGACCCGCAACAACGGTCCCACCTGTTGTGCGTCCGGCGATGAAAGCCTCGCTACTTGAGCGCGGTACCGAGGTGTATTGGGCCGGAGCGGTCCGCCGTCTTATCCGTGAAGAACCCGACGTTATGGAGTGAACCATGTCAATCAGTCTTGATGATCTCGCGTCCAATATGAATTTCACCACCGGCGGAAAGTCGAAGTCCGGTGGGGTCACGTTCTTGCCAGAGCCTGAGCGCCGTAAACGTGACTACACGATTATTTCTGCTGACGACCACATCGTTGAGCCGCGACACACCTTCGAGGGTCGACTGCCTGCGGCCTTGGCCGATCGCGCTCCCAAGATTATTGAGAAGGAAGACGGTTCCGAAACGTGGGTCTATGACGGAATGGAATTTCCCAACGTCGGATTCAACGCGGTAGTCGGTCGCCCCGTTTCCGAGTACTCCTTTGAGCCGGCGCGCTTTGATGAGATGCGGCGTGGAGCGTGGGACATCAACGCGCGTATTGCCGATATGGACCTCAACGGAATCTATGCATCGGTGAACTTCCCATCGTTCTTGCCAGGATTCTGTGGTCAACGACTGCAGACGACGACGAACGATGTTGATCTCGCTCTCGCCACAACTCGTGCGTGGAATGACTGGCACCTTGAAGAATGGGCAGGTACACATCCCGGTCGCATCATTCCCTGTCAGATTCCGTGGCTCCTTGATCCAGTGCTCGGGGCTGAAGAGATTCGGCGAAATGCAGAGCGCGGATTTAAAGCAGTGAGCTTCACCGAAGCGCCGCACATGTTGGGACTTCCGTCGCTACATACGGGCTACTGGGATCCGATGATGCAAGCGTGTGCCGAAACCGGAACTGTTGTGAATCTGCACATCGGTTCATCGGGCACCTCTCCGGCAACTGCTCCGGACGCACCGCCTGACACCGTCGGTGTGCTGTTCTTCGGGTACGCGATGTTTGCCGCCGTTGATTGGTTGTACTCAATGCTCCCGGTTCGATTCCCGGATCTGAAGTTGTGCATGTCCGAAGGCGGCATCGGATGGGTGGCGGGACTCATGGATCGCCTTGATCACATGCTCAGTTACCACGACATGTATGGAACGTGGACGGGCACTGATCTGACGCCGGCGGAAGTGCTCAAGCGAAACTTCTGGTTCTGTGCAGTCGAAGATCCCTCAGCATTTGTTCAGCGCGATCGCATTGGGATCGAAAATATCCTCATCGAGAGCGATTATCCCCATTGCGATTCGACCTGGCCGAATACACAGCGCGTGACGAAGCACGAGATCGGCAATTTGCCTGCGGAAGACATCGCCCGCATCACGTGGCAGAACGCTTCTGAGCTCTATGACTTCCCCGTACCGCAGTCGGTAATTGACGATCCTGAGTCCTACTGACCCCTGAAGGCGCTACCGCTGTGGTGGCCCTACGATCCGTCCATGGCGATTCAAGGAAACCGCATCTACCACTGCAATTCCAACTGCTCTGACCTCGATCGCTCGGTCGTTTTTTATGAGGCGCTGGGTTTGCGTCGGGTCCTTCGCACAGTGCCAAGCAAAAACCAATCCGGTTCGGCATTCGGTCTCGACGAAGTCGCATGGGACGCGTGGATTCTCCATTCCGACGATGGGCTCGACGGACTCTCGCTTGATCTGCTGGAGTGGAAGACGCCGCTACCGACCGGCACTGCTCCCGGGTTAGACGGCGAACCCGGGTACAACCGATTAATGATCACCACGCCCAACCTCGAGATAACGATAGAGCGCGCCGTCGAAGCCGGAGGCGCGCTGGTTGGCGGCCCGATTGAGGTTGACGCTGGTCCCGAGCGACCACGTCTTGCGATGGTTCTTGATCCCGACGGAATTCCCGTTCAACTTCTGCAGTCGGACAAAACCTCGATTGCTCAGGTCGTCGTGAACTGTGTCGATCTCGATGCATCTGTCGCGTATTACCGCGACGTGATGGGCCTGAAGTTGGTCTTTGAGCCCACGGAAATGGAATGGACAAAAGATCTGTTCGGCGGCGAGACCAACAAGCACATTCGCGGTGCGATTCTCGCTGACGAGGGATCAGTGTTTACCGTCGCGCTCGTTCAGTGGCTTGATCCTGCGCCGTCAACTGCAGCAAGGGTGCGCGGGGCCAACGAACTCGGCATTTTTCGTATGGCGTGGTCGACAACCGATTGCGCAGCCGATGAAGCAGTTATTCGTGCTGCCGGTTCTGTCCCCTTTGTCCCGACCGAAGAACTTTCTGTCGGCGATGATTTACCACTGCTGCTCGTCCTGTTTTGGCCCGGACCGAATGGTGAATGTCTCGAACTCATCGAGACAACGAATCGTTCTGGTGCCCTCTGAGTTCTTCTTCCTCACCTAGGAGTCGTTATGAAACTTGAAGACATTGATCTCTCCGACATCGAGTTCTGGGCCAAACCGTGGGCCGAGCGCGATGCGGCATTTGCCACACTGCGCCGCGAAAACCCGATCGCCTATTTCCCAGAGCCGATCGTCGAACCATTCCCTGAAGGCCCGGGTTATTACGCGATAACCAAGATGCACGATGTCTTGGAAATCAGTCGTCATCCCGAAATCTTCTGTTCCGGCCAAGGCGCGGTTTCGATCCTCGACATGCCCGCAGAAATGAATGAGTTCTACGGCTCGCTCATCTCAATGGATGATCCTCGTCATGCCCGCCTTCGCAAGATTGTGTCGGGAACATTCACGCCACGAATGCTTGCCAACGTGCTTGAGGACGTCGAGAAGACGGCCAAGAAGGTGGTCGATGGAATCATCGAAAAGGGCGAGGTCGATTTCGTCACTGATATATCAATGCCGTTCCCGCTGCTTGTGATTCTCGACATGATGGGAATTCCTCATAGCGAGTTCGACACCGTGTTGTCGCAGTCCAACATCATTCTTTCGGGTGGAGACCCTGATTTCATTCCCGAGGGTGTCGATCCCATTTCGGCTTTCCTTGAAGCCGGCGCAACTTTGGCGGGTCTCTTGACTGAGCTTGCAGTTCTGCGTCGAGAAAATCCGACTGACGACTTGCTGTCAGCGTTGGTGACCACCGAGGTTGACGGTGAGCAACTCTCTGGCGACGAACTCGCCTCATTCTTCATTCTCTTGTCAGTCGCCGGACATGAAACGACACGTACGGCACTGAGTCATGGCATTACCCACCTTTCGCAGAATCCGGATCAGCGGGCGTTGCTGCTTGGGGAAATGGAACGCGTCATGCCAAGTGCTGTTGAGGAAATCGTTCGTTACGCCTCGCCAGTTGTGTGGATGCGACGCACGCTCACACAGGATTATGTGCTTTCAGGACATCAATTCCGTCAGGGCGAAAAAGTCATCATGTATTACGGCTCTGCGAATCGCGATGAAGCAGTTTTTGCTGATCCCGACGCGTTCAATGTCCTTCGCGATCCGAATCCTCATGTTGGATTTGGCGGACCTGGACCGCATTTCTGCTTGGGAGCGCACCTTGCACGCCGTGAAATCACCCTCATGTTCCGTGAGCTCTACACGCGCCTTCCAGATATCGAACTTGCTGGTCCACCAGTGCAACTTCGTTCCAACTTCATCAACGGCGTAAAGAGCCTTCCGGTTTCGTTTACGCCCGGTGGTTTGCGATGACATCAGATCCTCGTTCGGCTGAAGCTCCAGAGGTCCTTGCCGGCCTCGCAGTTGCTTGCGAATCCATTCGCAGGGCCTGCGACGGGACGCTGCTGGAACTGGCTCGTCGCCGTGTCGCGATGTTGTTGACGAATGAGGTCGAACTCCAAGCAAAAGCATGGGGCGCGATTTCTGACGTACAGATGGCGGAACTCAGCAACTGGCCAACTTCAGATGCGTTCAATGAGCGTCAGAAGGCCGCCTTGGCGATGACTGAACAATTCGTTATTGACGTCACGGGTGTACTTCCGGGTCCGTTGGCCGCATCTGCGGGCGTGCTCGGAGCGGAGATTGGCCCCTTCGTGCAGGCGTTGTACGTGCTCGATGTTGGGCAACGAGTTGAGGTCGTTCTTAGTGCCCTTCTGGGTGAAACGCTCACCTCGGATTCTTGGGCATGGGGAGCAACTGGCGAAATCCCGGCCGATCCGATGGTGGCGATCATGGCGATGCTCGCAGCCGTCGGCCGTTTGCAATCCGTTGATCCAATTACGAGAGAACTCGTTCGACTTCGAGGCGCGCGCTTGCACGAGTGTCGCCGTTGTCTGTCGGTTCGAAGCGTTGCCGCCTTGAATGCCGGAGCGAACGATGAGCTGTTGGGAGCCGACGACCCCTCATCGGCCGGCACTCTTTCGGCGGCAACTATCGCAGCACTTGATCTTGTCGACGCGACATTCGCTGGGCCACCAACACTTCACCAAGAACTCGGTGATCGCCTCAGGCAGTCGTATGGAATCGGCGAACTTGTGGAGTTAGTCAGCTACATGATGCGAAACGCCTGCAACAAGATCCCGGTTGCATTTGGCGTT
>Ga0222713_10001667_pt1 | contig 24614 bp, 19 predicted proteins | sample C33_649DmetaG_FD_165061 | JGI IMG/M metagenome (GOLD analysis project Ga0222713, IMG submission 165061) | Estuarine water microbial communities from San Francisco Bay, California, United States - C33_649D | ecosystem: Environmental > Aquatic > Marine > Unclassified | place: USA: California...
TGATGGAAATTGCCGTTGATGCAGGCGATCAACTGTGGGCAGAGGACGATGAAGATGCGGGTGAGGAAGTCTCGATCGAATCTAAAGAAGACACCGCCAGCGCCTATGCGGCCGTGCGCGAAGCCAATAAGGCCCAAGGCGAGTGGATCGAACAAGTCGGCGAGCCCGAAAACGACCCCAAAGGCCGTTGGAAGAAGCGCAAGCGCAAATTCACCGGCAGCGGTATGAACATCGGCAACGCGCCCTACCTGATGGCCCTGGACGCCAACCAAGAGTTTGTCCCCTCCGATTTTCTTCCCGAAACGGGCAGCGTCAGCACCGTCAGCTGGGACGTCTTCTTTCACCAGCGCCGCTTAGGCCGCACTCCCCTGTGGATGCGTTCCGGCTTGACCTGGGATTTTTACAATGTGGACTTTGGCACCCACACCTACCTGACCACGGATCTCATTCCCGTTGTTAACGGCATTTACCTCGTGGAAGATCCGTCCATCACGTTCCGAATTAGCTCTCTTTCCACCAGCTATCTCACCGTTCCTCTGTGGTTCTATCTCAACGGTAGCCGAACGGGCCGAAAAGGACTCAGCGCCGCCGCCGGCCTCTACGGGGGCATCCGCGTGGGCGCACCCACCCGCACCCTCCGGTACATGGACAGCAACAACGGCTGGACCCGCGAACGCGTCAACTCCCGCTACTACACGAACCCCCTCTCCGCAGGCGTCCAACTCCGTGTGGGCTACAAAAAATTCCACCTTACGGCTCGCCAGTCCTTAACCCCTCTTTTCAACCCTCGCTTGGACATCGTCCGCCCGGACGTCTACGTGGCTTCTTTGGCTTTGGGCTGGGATTGGAATTAGGAGCTCGGTAGCTCAGGCTTTGCCTTCGCGCTAGGTAGCTAGAGAGCTCGCGCTTCGCGCTGAAGCCTATTTGCATAAACGTTTATTCTCTTTTACCCGTGAATTTCACGCCGGACCTTCGCTGCGCGCAGGAACCTTCCGTTTTTTTTGCCAAGCTCTAGCCCTCTAGCCCCCAAAACAAAAAGGCCACCCCTTTCGGAGTGGCCTTTGACATTCTACAGGGAATGGATTACATGATGCCTTGGTCGAGCATGGCGTCCGCCACTTTCACAAAGCCGGCGAGGTTTGCGCCTTTTACGTAGTCCACGTAGCCGCCTTCTTGGGTGCCGTATTTGACACAGGCAGCGTGAATGTTCACCATGATGGTGTGGAGCTTTTCGTCCACTTCTTCACGGGTCCAGTTCATGCGGAGGCTGTTCTGAGACATTTCCAAACCAGAGGTGGCCACACCGCCCGCGTTAGAGGCTTTGCCTGGGCTGAAGAGGATGTGGTTGTGGTGGAATGCTTCGATGGCTTCGGGCGTACAAGGCATGTTGGCACCTTCGGCCACGCAGGTGGCGCCGTTGGCGATCAAAAGCTTGGCGTCGTCGCCGGTCAATTCGTTTTGGGTCGCACAGGGAAGCGCAATGTGGCACGTCACTTCCCAAGGAGTTTTGCCCGCCACAAAAGAGGCAGAAGGGTAGGCGTCTACGTATTCGGAGATACGGCCACGCTTCACATTCTTCAGGTTCATGACGAAGGCCAACTTGTCGGCGTCAATGCCCGCGGCGTCGTAGATATAGCCAGAAGAGTCGGACATAGTGACCACTTTACCGCCCAATTGGGTGGCTTTCTCGACGGCGTACTGGGCTACGTTGCCCGAACCAGAAACGACCACGGTCTTGCCCGAGAAGCTGTCGCCTTTGGTGGCGAGCATTTCTTTGGCGAAGTAGACCGTACCGTAGCCAGTAGCTTCGGGACGAATGAGTGAACCGCCCCAGTTCAAGCCCTTGCCCGTGAGGACGCCGGTGAACTCGTTGCGGATACGCTTGTACTGACCAAACATGTAGCCGATCTCGCGACCGCCCACGCCGATGTCGCCGGCAGGAACGTCCGTGTTGGGGCCGATGTGGCGCGCCAATTCGGTCATGAAGGCCTGGCAGAAGCGCATCACTTCTGCATCGGATTTGCCTTTGGGGTCAAAGTCCGAACCGCCTTTACCGCCGCCCATGGGCAGGGAGGTGAGGCTGTTCTTGAAAATTTGTTCAAAGCCCAAAAACTTCAGTACGCTGAGGTTCACCGTGGGGTGGAAGCGCAAACCGCCTTTGTAGGGGCCGATGGCGCTATTGAATTCTACGCGGTAGCCGCGGTTCACGTGAACCGTTCCGTCGTCACCCGTCCAAGAAACACGGAAGAGAATGGTGCGCTCGGGTTCAGCGATGCGCTCCAAAACTTTGGCGGTCTTGTATTTGGGGTTTTCCTCAATAAAGGGGATTACGGACTCAGCAACCTCTTGCACTGCTTGAAGGAATTCTGGTTCATGCGGGTTGCGAGCACGAACACCTTCCATAAACGCGCTAATTTGCGCGTTGAAATTCTGAGCCATATGAAAGTTATTTAAGGCAAAGGTATACCGAAATTTGCGTCATGCTTGATACCCCCTCCCCCCAAAGAACCCCCTTATCTGAACTTGGTGAATTTGGCTTGATTGATCGCCTCACAGCGGCTGTTGAATTGAAAGTTCCGTCGACCAAACACGGCGTGGGCGATGATGCCGCGATTTTGGATTTTGGTGACTCGGAAGTCCTGATATCCAAAGACTTACTGGTCGAAGGCGTGCACTTCGATCTCGGCTATGTACCCCTCAAACACCTGGGTTACAAGGCGGCGGTGGTCAACTTTTCGGACATCTATGCGATGAACGGAACCCCGAGCCAATTGTTGGTGGGCATGGCGGTAAGTAGCCGTTTCCCGGTAGAAGCTTTGGAAGAAATTTATGCCGGAATCCTCCTCGCGTGTTCGCGCTACGGCGTGGATTTGGTAGGGGGTGACACCACTTCGAGCCAGTCGGGCCTCATGCTCAGCGTGACGGCCGTAGGGCACGTTGCCAAAGGAAAAGCGGTCCGTCGTGATGGCGCTCAGGCGGGCGATTTGCTGGTGGTGACGGGCGATTTGGGAGCGGCGTACATGGGGCTGCAGGTATTGGAGCGCGAAAAGGCAGCCTTCCAGGCAAACCCTAATTTGCAGCCGGAGCTGCAGGGCCATGAATATGTTTTGGAACGTCAGTTGAAGCCCGAGGCGCGCAAAGATGTGGCAGCCTTGCTGGCAGAACTCGGTGTAACGCCGACGAGCATGATGGATGTTTCGGACGGTTTGAGTTCGGAAATTCTCCACCTCGGCACCCAAAGCGGCGTTGGCTGCACCATTTACGAGGATAAAATTCCCATGGATCCGCAGATGATGCATTTGGCGGAAGAGTTTGGTATCAATCCCATCACGGCGGTGCTAAACGGCGGCGAGGATTACGAACTGCTGTTCACGATGCCCATTTCTGAATTCGACAAGATCAAATCCAATCCGAATTTGAGCCCCATCGGGCACATGACGGAAGACAAAGTGTTCCAAATGGTGACCAACGCGGGCCAAACGGTGCCCCTCGAAGCCCAAGGCTGGAAAGCATTCTCCCCCGAAAACTAAAAAACCCCGATGTGCGGCGCACAACGGGGTTTAAAGGTTTGGAGGAGGCCTAATTTGCCTGCATTACTGCTTGGCAAAGCCAAACTCAATGGTCATGTTAATGCCTTGACCTTGAAAGTCGACAATCTGTTGCGTCCGTAAGCGTACACTGGCATCGAGCAGACTCAAGACCTCATATTTGGTAATCGTCCCATCAGTTCCGACTAGGTGCACGGAGTCAGGTGAAGCACCGCCCCCATCAATCGTCAACCACGTTCCAGAGCCGGATTGCGCCCAGGGTACGTCCAGGCTTGTTCCTGCTGAAACGCTGAGGGTGGCATCGACCGCGTAGCTCACTGAATTGGGCTCTTGGATCAAGGTAAACAGAGAGGTAGCCGCAATCTCCTTGTCATTGGCAACAAGCGGAATGTTCTGCCCACCAAACGAAATTTGCCCAGAGGCAATGATGTCATTCACCAGCCATGTGCCTTCCAAACGGTCAGCCAAGGTGGGGTCTTTTTTACAGGCGGCCAATGCTACCAGCACTAAGCCCGCCGCGAGAATCTTTTTCATAAGAGAAAGGTAGTTAATTACTTGGAGGTAATCGAGGCGCTTAAGAACTCGCGATTCATTCGGGCGATGTTTTCAATGGAGATTCCTTTGGGGCATTCCACTTCGCAGGCCCCCGTGTTGGTGCAGTTGCCAAAACCTTCCAAATCCATCTGCTTCACCATGTTGAGAACGCGATCAGCCGCTTCCACTTGGCCTTGGGGGAGCAGGGCAAACTGGCTCACTTTGGCGGAAGTAAAGAGCATGGCGGAGGCGTTTTTACATGTGGCGACGCAAGCCCCACAGCCAATGCAGGTTGCAGCGTCAAAGGCGGCGTCGGCATCGGGTTTTTCGATGGGCGTTGCATTGGCATCGGGCAAATTGCCTGAGGTATTCACGGAAACATAGCCGCCCGCTTGGATGATGCGATCAAAGGCGCTGCGGTCGACCATGAGGTCTTTAATGACGGGGAAGGCTTTGGCGCGGAAGGGCTCGATGGTGATGGTGTCGCCGTCGGAGAACTCACGCATGTGCAGCTGGCACGTGGTCACACCGCGGCCGGGGCCATGGGCTTCGCCGTTGATAAACATGGAGCACATTCCACAAATGCCTTCGCGGCAATCGTGGTCAAACACGACGGGGTTAATTCCCTGACCGATTAACTGCTCGTTGAGCACGTCGATCATTTCCAAGAAGGACATGTCGTCGCTGACCTGGTCCACCTGGTAGGTTTCCATACGGCCTTTGTCTTGCGGGCCATTCTGGCGCCAAACGTTGAGCGTAAATTTCATTTGTAGGAACGTGTGATCAGTTTAACATTCTCGAAGACCAAAGCCTCTTTGTGCAACTTGGCTTTTCCGGGGTCTTGGTCCGCAAATTCCCAAGCGGCGACATAGGCAAACTCGTCATCGCGGCGGACGGCTTCACCTTCTTCAGACTGGTACTCCTCGCGGAAGTGACCGCCGCATGATTCTTCGCGGCTCAGGGCGTCGAGGCACATGAGCTCACCGAGCTCAAGAAAATCAGCCACACGGCCGGCTTTGTCGAGTTCGGGGTTCATCTCATTCATGGCACCAGGAACTTTCACTTCTTTGTAGAAACGCTCGCGGAGGGCCCGAATATCCGCAATGGCCTGCTTTAGGCCGGCCTCATTGCGGGCCATTCCGCACTGGTCCCACATGATTTTTCCGAGCTCTCGGTGGAAGACCTCGACCGGGGTAGTGCCCGGGTTTGTGAGGAACCCTTCCATCCGCGCACGAGCGGCTTGTTAGCGTCTTCAAACTCCGGAAGCTCAGTGGAGATTTTGCCCGTCCGGATGTCATCCGCGAGGTAGGTACCGACCGTGTATGGGGCCACAAAATAGCCGTCAGCCAATCCTTGCATCAAAGCAGAAGCACCAAGTCGATTTGCTCCGTGGTCAGAGAAATTGGCCTCGCCCAAAGCGAAGAGGCCCGGGACGGTGGTCATCAAGTTGTAGTCCACCCAAATGCCCCCCATCGTGTAGTGCACGGCGGGGTAGATCATCATGGGCATTTTGTAGGGATTTTGCGCTGTGATTTTCTCGTACATCTGGAAGAGGTTGCCGTACTTACTTTCGACAATCGCCTCTCCAAGTTCCCGGATTTTTTCGGGGCTGGGTTGGTGCAGTCCTTGCACGTGGGCTGCCTCTTTTCCGTACCGCTCAATGGCTGAAGCAAAATCAAGGTACACCGCCTCGCCGGTTTTATTCACCCCATGTCCGGCATCGCAGCGCTCTTTGGCTGCGCGGGAAGCGACATCGCGAGGGACCAAATTCCCAAAAGCCGGGTATCTCCGCTCCAAGTAGTAATCGCGGTCCTCCTCAGCGAGTTGAACAGGCTGCAATTTGCCGGAGCGTATGGCTTCGGCGTCTTCTTTTTTCTTGGGAACCCAGATCCGGCCATCGTTGCGCAGGGACTCGGACATCAGGGTCAGTTTGGACTGAAAATGCCCACTAACCGGGATGCAGGTGGGGTGAATTTGCGTGAAGCAGGGATTGGCCATGAAAGCCCCTTTTCGGTGGGCCTTCCAAGCTGCGGTTACGTTTGAACCCATGGCGTTGGTGCTCAAATAGAACACGTTGCCATAGCCGCCGGTACAAAGCAATACCGCATGAGCGGAGTGGCGCTCCAGTTCTCCCGATACCAAGTCACGGGCGATGATGCCACGTGCTTTGCCGTTGACTACGACGAGCTCGACCATTTCGTGGCGGGCGTACATTTTTACACGGCCTTTCGCTATTTGCCGGGAAAGTGCCGAATAGGCACCGAGCAGGAGCTGTTGACCCGTCTGGCCTTTCGCGTAAAAGGTTCGGCTTACTTGAACCCCACCAAAAGAACGGTTGTCGAGTTGGCCGCCATAGTCGCGGGCGAAGGGCACCCCTTGGGCAACACATTGGTCGATGATGTTCGCCGAGACTTCCGCCAAGCGGTGTACGTTGGCTTCACGGCTGCGGTAATCCCCTCCTTTAATCGTATCGTAGAATAGACGGAACGTGGAGTCTCCGTCATTTTGATAGTTCTTGGCGGCATTGATTCCCCCTTGGGCGGCAATGGAGTGCGCGCGGCGGGGAGAGTCCTGAAAGCAAAAGGCTTTTACATTGTAGCCCAACTCGGCCAAGGACGCGGCGGCGGAGCTGCCAGCGAGGCCGGTTCCGACGACAATAACATCAATTTGACGCTTGTTGGCGGGGCTGACCAAAGGAATTTTGGCCTTGTGTTTGGTCCATTTTTCCGCGATGGGACCTTCGGGAATATGAGCGTTCAATGTGGACATAGCAGGGTGAGCTAAAGAATCAAGTCAAGAGGATATACAGCGGAATGCTCGCAAATGTGGCGGGAACCAGAACAGAAAATCCGTAGCCCAAGGCCCGAATGATCGGGGTGTAGCGGGGATGCGACCACCCCATGGTTTGGAAGGCACTGGCAAAGCCATGCCACAGATGAAAACCAAGGGAAATCATCGCCACCACGTAGAAGAGGCTGTACCATGGTTGCTCAAATGCGGCCACGGTAATCGTGTAGAGGTCTTTGTATACTGCGCCTTCTGCATCGGTATACATCGGCACGTTGCCCCAATGCATCTCATACCAGAAGCTCTTCATGTGGATGATCAAGAACAACAGCGTAAAGGTTCCGAGAAGGGCCATATTGCGGGAGGACCAATTCGCATTGGCTGCGCCATTGTATTTCACATAGCCGGCAGGACGTGCGGCCATGTTCTGGCGCGCAAGCATCAAGCCATCAAAAGTGTGAAGCAAAATGCTTCCATACAGTAAATAGCTCACCGCTTTAATGAGCGGGAAGGTCGTCATGAAGTGCGCGTAGGCATTAAAAGTCTCTGGGTTCCCCGTCAAAAGCGGGAGGTTGCCCAAAAGGTGTACCACCAAAAAACTGCATAGGAATAGTCCTGTTAGGGCCATCCAATATTTGCGTGCAAGTGAGGATCCAAAAAGTCCGCGTGAGGTCGCCATAAAAGGGATAAATTCAAGGTTGTCACAAAAGTACTGCCCAAGTGACGCGCCGCAAAGGATAAACGCAAAAGCCATTACCTTCGTTCACTATGAAATACCTTCCACTGAAATCGACCATTTTCGTTCAGAATCGTGCCCGCTTCGCGGCCACATTGGAGCGAAAGTCTCTGGCTATTTTTCATTCGAATGACCTTTATCCCACGGGGGCGGACGGCACATTGCCTTTCAAACAAGCGTCGGATATTTTTTGGTTGAGCGGCGTGGACCAAGAGGAGTCGGTACTGGTCCTTTTCCCGGATGCTCCCAAGCCAGAACATCGGGAAATTCTCTTTTTAACCGAGACCAATGACCTCATCGCCGTGTGGGAAGGGGCCAAATTGGACAAGGAGCAGGCCCTTGCGGTCAGCGGCATCCGGACCGTCTACTGGCTGCAAGACTGGAACCGCGTGATGAAGGAACTCATGAGCCAAACAGAGCACGTCTACCTCGTTACGGAGGAACATCTACGTCGAAATAATCCCGTCGAAACGCGCACTATGCGCCTCAATAAGGCGCTCAAAGAGGCCTATCCCCACCACAGCTACAAGCGTTCGGCCCCCGCCTTGAATGCCTTGCGTGCCGTGAAGACGAAGGAAGAAGTGGAGGTCATGCAGATCGCCGCGGACATCACCGCAGCGGGCTATGACCGCATCTTGCGCTTTTTGAAGCCGGGTGTCACGGAATACGAATTGGAAGCCGAATTCATGCACGAATTTTTGCGCAGACGCTCGCGCGGATTTGCCTACACGCCCATCATTGGCAGCGGCGCCAACGCCTGCGTGCTGCACTACATTGAGAACAACATGCCCTGCAACGACGGGGAGTTGGTCCTCTTTGACGTTGGCGCCGAATACGGCAACTACGCCTGCGACGTCACGCGCTGCTTCCCCGTGAACGGCACCTTCACGCCCCGCCAACGCGAGGTGTACGAGGCCGTTCTCCGCGTGGAAAAGGCCGCCATTGAACTGCTTCGTCCGGGCGCCATTTTGGCCGAATACCATGTCCAAGTGGGCGAGCTCATGACCAAGGAGCTCATGAGACTGGGCCTCATCACCCAAGCGGATGTAGACGCCCAGGATCCCGCATGGCCGGCTTACAAGAAGTACTTCATGCACGGCACGAGCCACTATTTGGGTGTGGACGTGCACGACTACGGTTTGTGGGATGGAAGCCCCATCCAGGAAGGCATGGTCTTTACCTGCGAGCCCGGCATTTACATTCCAGAAGAAGGCTTGGGCATTCGGATTGAGGACGACGTCGTCATCACCAAGGAAGGCCACATCAATTTGACCCAGGCCATCCCCAAGGAAGTGGACGAGATTGAAGCCATCATGGCAGGTCGTGCGTAAGCCCGACGTTTTAAGTACGCTATCCGTTTAACCCGTTGATGAAGCGCCTCCTTCGCGGAATTTTCTATGCCTTTGGGCCTCGAGCGCGCCGCGTGGTGCGTCGCATGGCCTATGCGCCTGTGGATCTGCTCCTCGTGCTTCGCCATGGAGGCCGCCCAACCTACAACGGCCTTCCCTTGCCCTTGCCGGGCGAGATCTTCACCGGAGGTGGGGACTTCCTAGAAAACGGCTTGATTTTCAAGGAGCATTTCCAAAAGCTGGGGGCGCTAAAGCCTCAGGAATCTGTCCTGGATATTGGCAGCGGACTGGGCCGAATGGCCATTCCCCTCACCGATTTTTTAGAGGCCCCGGCCGAATACCACGGCTTTGACGTCGTGGCCTCGGCGGTAGCGGATTGCCAGCAGCGCATTTCCACGCGCTTTCCGCATTTTCACTTTCGACATGTGTCGCTGGTGAATGACCTCTACACGCTCGAAGGGGCTTCGGCCGACCACTTCACCTTTCCGTATGCGGATGACCAGTTCGACTTTGCCTGGGCGACGTCGGTCTTCACGCACATGGAACGCACCGAAGTCCAAAACTACCTGCGCGAAGCGCGCCGCGTGCTCAAGCCCGGCGGGCGCTTTTTGGCCACTTTTTTCTTGACCGACGAAGAGGCGCTTGCCTGTGCGAAAGGCGGAGCCTACGAATTTTCCGTGCAGCGCGGCGAAGATTGGTATATGAGTGCAGAGGTCAAGGGCGCCAATGTGGGCTTCACGCCCGAAAATGTGCAGCGCTGGGCCGAGGAAGCGGGCTGGTCGGACGCGCGCATCTACGTTGGCCGCTGGTCGGGCCGCTCAGGCGAGACCACCGATTTTCAGGACATCGTCGTCTTTTCGTGAACACCTAAACCTTTGCCTTGCCTACCTTCGGGGGTATGGAACTGAATTTGGTTGGAAAGCGCGCGCTGGTCGCGGGCTCGACGCAGGGCATCGGCAAGGCCGTCGCCAAATTGTTGGCTGCACACGGCGCCCATGTGGTGCTTTTGGCCCGCAACCGGGACAAACTGGAGCAGACCCTCAAAGAATTGGATCGCCGCCACGGACAGGGGCACTCCTACCTCATTGCGGACTACAACGAACCTGAAACGGTCGAGGCTGCTTTGGAGGAATACCTCGAGGAGGGGCACCCCATTCACATTTTGGTGAACAACACGGGCGGACCCGCCGCCGGCCCCATTGTGGACGCGACGCCTGAGGCCTTTTATTCGGCCTTCACCAACCATTTGATCAACAACCACCGCTTGGTGCAATTGCTCGTGCCGGGCATGCGCGACGCCGGATACGGCCGCATTGTCAACATCATTTCGACCAGCGTGAAGGCTCCGCTGCACGGGCTGGGGGTGAGCAATACCATTCGGGCCGCGGTCGCCAACTGGTCCAAGACCTTGGCCAACGAACTGGCCTCCCAAGCCATCACGGTCAACAACGTTTTGCCGGGCGCCACATTAACAGAGCGCTTGGGCAACATTATTGAAGGCCGTGCCACCAAAACGGGCCAAAGCCAAGAGGACGTCAAACAGGCCATGCTGGACGAAATCCCCATGGGCCGCTTTGCGGAGCCCATCGAAATTGCGGAGGCTGTCGCCTTCCTTGCCTCGCCCGCCGCGAGCTACATCACGGGCGTCAACATTCCCGTCGACGGCGGCCGAACCCCCAACTTGTAAGCATGCGCCTCCAGAATTACATCGACGGACAGTTTGCCCCCCCCATCCACGGCGCCTACCTCCCCAATGTGGCCCCGGCGACGGGTGAAGTCTATGGGGAGATCCCGGACAGCGGAGCCGAAGATGTAGAGCGTGCCATCGCGGCGGCTAAGAAGGCCTTTCCCCTGTGGTCCAATCTAACTGCGGCCGAGCGCAGTGCCCACATGCTCCGCGTTTCACAGCGCATCGAAGAGCGTTTGGACGAGCTGGCGGCCGCAGAGTCCAAGGACAATGGCAAGCCCGTGAAGCTGGCGACGCGGGTGGACATTCCTCGGGCCCGGGACAATTTTGCGTTCTACGGGACGGCGATTTTACATGATGCGTCAGAGAGCCACGACATGGGCGCGCAAGGCTTCAACTACACGCTGCGACGCCCCATTGGGGTGGTGGCCTGCATCAGTCCGTGGAACCTGCCGCTCTATCTGTTCACTTGGAAGATTGCGCCGGCGCTCGCCGCGGGCAATACGGTGGTGGCGAAACCTTCGGAGGTGACGCCTGCCACGGCGTATTTGTTGAGTGAAATTTTGGACGAGGTGGGCTTCCCAGCGGGGGTGCTCAACATTGTCCACGGCACCGGCCCCAATGTGGGCGAGCCCCTGGTGAGCCATCCGGATGTGCCTGTGATTTCCTTTACGGGCGGGACGGCGACGGGTGCACGCATTTCCAGCGTCGCGGCGCCCATGTTCAAGAAGTTGAGCTTGGAATTGGGCGGCAAGAACCCGAATGTCATTTTTGCGGATTGCAACTTTGATAAGATGCTGCGCACCACGCTGCAGTCCTCCTTTGCCAATCAAGGCCAAATTTGCCTCTGCGGGAGCCGAATCCTCGTCGAACGCCCCCTCTACGACCACTTTGTAGCCGCCTTTGTTGAAAAGGTGAAAGCCTTGAAGGTAGGTCGACCGGACGATCCCGCGACCCAAGTAGGCGCTGTCGTCTCTAAGGACCACCAGGCCAAAATTCTCCACTACATCCAACTCGCCCAGGAAGAGGGCGGAACCGTGGAATGTGGCGGCCAGGCTCTGTATCCGGAAGGCGCGGAAGGAGGATTCTACGTGGCGCCCACGGTCATCACCGGCTTGAGCATGGGCTGCCGCACCAACCAGGAAGAAATTTTTGGTCCGGTCGTGACCATCCAAGCCTTTGACAGCGAAGAAGAAGCCTTGGCGCTCGCCAATGCCACGAAGTACGGATTGGCGGCTACCGTATGGACCGAAAATCTCAAGCGCGCGCATCGCGTAGCGGCAGACATTCACAGCGGCATTGTGTGGGTCAATAATTGGTTGGTGCGCGACTTGCGAACCCCTTTTGGCGGCGTGAAGGCCTCAGGCATCGGTCGCGAGGGGGGATTTGAGGCTTTGCGGTTCTTCACGGAGCCCAAAAACGTGTACATCGATCTGGGCGAATAGTTCCATTTGTAGCAGGATTTGCCAAACCGGCTTTCTATTGGCATAAAAAAACCCCGCCGAAGCGGGGTTTTCAGAGAGCGTTCAAAGAAACGAACGAGTCGCTAACACAAAATCACCTAAACGCAGAAGCTCTCTGCCGATTTGATTTCCAAAAGCGTGCCAAACTTTCGCGCCTCTCAAAAATTAATGGAGTACTTGGAATCGGACTTGGGCATTTTGTCCCGTAGACAAGAGAATATTTGCAGTATAAATACCTGTAGGCCATGTGCTTACATCCAGTAAACGACCAGAGGCATCTGCTGGAATCCATGGGCTATCCAAGATGATTCGGCCCAGGGCGTCGACTACGTTTAGGCGGCCCGTTCCGCGAGCTTCTGGGGCAGCCAAACGGAGTACATTTTGCACGGGGTTGGGGGTCGCCGTCAAACCGATCAACGAGGTAGTTTCATCTATGCTCACGTGGCTCTTCTTGAATTCGACCGCCGAGGTGACTAAGGCATCTCCGGAATTTTGGTTATTTCCATTGGCAAAAAGGCCGGAGGCATACACGGTCACGCTGTCAGAACCCGTTCCGCTATTCCATGCAAAGCTCCACGACATAACTCCGTTCGTGGGAGTATAGGAAGAGCTGGTTTGCGTCACATAATTTGTCTGGGTCAATTGGGTCCCCGATCCCGCCGTGAGGCTGCCTTGATGGCTGCCCACTTTTTCCACGGAAGCCTCGAAGCCCGCCCGGGCCATGCCCGCAGTACCTGCATCTGAGGTCACCGTAATGGTGTAGGTGGTGTTGTCTAGGTAGCCGTCAGATGGAATGTCCGAGGTAATGCTCACCCCTTGGGTCGTCACAGAAGGGCCGGAGTGGCAACTGTAGCAGGTCTGGCCATTACTCATAGGAGAGCCGGATTTGCCCGCAGGGGGCCCATTTTTATTGGTAAAGGCGGGATAGGACACCAACGCCAGATAGAAGAGGGCTAATGCGGGCTTGAGGAAAACATTTTTCATAGGGGAAAGGTAAAAAATTGCCGGTTAGACGGAATGCAACTCATGGACCGTCACTTCTGGCCAAATCCCCACGCGCCCCGGGAAAGCCAGATAGCCAAACCCACGGTTCACATAAAGCGTCCTTGGCTGATCGGTCTCGGGGTAATTACCTGCCCATTTGGCATACTTGAACTTCACTGGGCTCCACTTGAACCATCCAGGAATTTCAATGCCAAATTGCATCCCATGGGTATGGCCGCTGAGCGTCAAGGCGATGTTTGCGGGATGATTCACCACTTGGACATCATAATGGGATGGATCGTGACTCAGTAAAATTTTGGGCGTTTCGAGAGGGAGCCCCGCAAGGGCCTTGTTCAAGTCACCGTATTGAGGGAAGGGAGGCTTGCCCCAGTTTTCTATCCCAACGAGTTCCAGGGTTTCGCCATCTTTTTGGATCAAGCGGTGTTCATTTCGGAGCAAATCCCAACCTAGGGACGCATGTTGCTTGCAGAGAGCTTGAAAATTATCTTTTTTGGACTGGGCACTGGGCCAACGCCAATAGTCCCCGTAATCATGGTTTCCGAGAATAGAGAATACGCCGAACGGGGCTTGGATTTGTTTAAAAAGATCTATCCATGGGTTCATCTCTTCTGCGACGTTGTTCACGAGGTCTCCTGTAAAGACGACTGCGTCGGCTTGCTGGGCGACAACCATATCCACACCACGGCGGACCTCATCTGGGTCGCTAAAGCTTCCACTGTGTATGTCGCTGATTTGGACGATACGAAAACCGTGAAAGGCTTTGGGGAGTCCCGGAATGACTACACGATTGGTCAAAACACGGTATTTAAAGCGCCCGCGAAAAACGCCATGTAGAATGCCCAAAAAGGGAATCGCCGCGAGCCCCCATCCCAAGGTGGCAACGAATTGACGACGACTTGACCAGCCTTGGCCGACAACAAATTTTCCGCTGCGGAATACATCTTCGAGTATTCCGACGGAAATGGGAAAGAGTTTTGGCACATAAAGTGCGATAGCATAGATCATGAACCCCTGCAAGCCCTGTCGAAGCTCTGCCGGATTGGCTTGCGGATCGAATTGGAAAAAGGCCAAAAGGATGTAGGCGTAACCCAGGCCGTGAACTAGCCAATAGATTCGGCCAAATATTTTGCCCAAATCCAAGGCCTTGAATGTCTGAAAGGCGAGGATATCCAGGACAATAAAAATGACCAGAGGGAAGAATAGGAAGAGAGAGCTACGCATGTATGGTGCAAAAGTGGGACATCTCCGCAACTCAAAAAACGAGCCAGTGTTCAAAATAAGATGAAAAAGACCCTGTACCTTCGCTTCCATGGCCATTTTTGACGTCTACCAAATGAAAAACCTTTGGAAGGGTGGATTATTCCTTTCGGCTGCCGCGATTGGTTTGCTTACGCTTTGGTATACGGAGCAATTTGCCAGGCATTTGCGCGCAGAAGAAGAGCGCCGGGTGGAACTTTGGGCCGAAGCCGTTGAGAGCATCGTTCAGAGTGATCCCGAGGCGGATTTAACCCTCGCGACACGAATCATAGAATTGAATACAACGATTCCTTTGATTCTGACTGATGCCCATGGGGTTATTCTGAACCACCGCAATTTGATGGGCCCGGACACGACGAGCCTAGGGGTCGAAAGGGAACTCCAGCGTATGATGGCGTATGCCGATCCCATTAAGGTCCAGCTCATGCCGGGGGTTGAGCAATTTATTTACCGAAATGAATCGGTCAATATTCGTCGTTTGCGTGCCTATCCTCGATTTTTACTAGGCATTATCGCGGCCTATATCATTCTGGCTTATTTCGGTTTTAGTCGGGCGCGAAAGGCCGAACAAGATCGTGTTTGGACAGGGATGGCCCGGGAGACCGCCCACCAACTAGGAACACCTCTTTCTGCCTTGTATGGCTGGACAACGCTTTTAGAAGAAGAAGGAGCTTCCCCTGCGGCCTTGACGGAAATAAAGAAGGATTTGGCCCGATTGCAGACGGTAGCAGACCGGTTTTCGAAGATTGGTATTGAAGGCAAAGGCCAGGCAGGAAATCTCTCGGAACTGCTCCATCATACAATAGATTACCTACAGCGGCGAAGTCCCGGGGAAATCCATCTACAATTAGATCTTCCCAAAAGCCTTCCTGAGGTTCCTATGCAGCCGGTGCTTTTGGGCTGGGTGATAGAAAACCTCTTGCGCAATGCGATGGATGCAATGGACGGCAGGGGTCAGGTGACCATCACCGCCATTCACCAAGGAAGTAAAGTATATGTCGACGTGAGCGATACGGGTCGGGGGATGAACGCCAGAACGCGCAGAGCCATTTTTCGCCCTGGATTTACTACCAAGACTCGCGGATGGGGACTGGGATTATCGCTTGCTAAGCGCATCGTGGAATCAGGGCATCGGGGTCGGCTTTTTGTCTTGCGTTCCAAGCCTGGAGAAGGAAGTACATTTCGAATTGAACTACCTAGTTGATGGCAGGATTATACCTCCACGTCCCGTATTGTAGGCAGGCATGCCATTATTGCGATTTCCATTTCTCCACACAGCTGGGCACCCAGGCCGCCATGGTGAACGCGATGGAACGAGAATTAGCACATCGATGGCCAGAACCACTCCCTATGAATACTTGGTACTGGGGAGGGGGAACTCCATCTATTTTGCCAGTCCCTCTCGTCCGTCACCTGGCAGACCATCTTCGCCGTCATGCGCCGCTTGTGGGTTCAGGAGAATTTACATTAGAGGCCAATCCAGAAGATGTTTCACCCCAAAATCTTCGAGTATGGAAGGAGGTCGGGGTAAATCGTTTGAGTATTGGAATCCAAAGTTTTGTGGATCAACGCCTCGCTTGGATGAACCGCGCTCACACGGGGCAGCAAGCGCGCGATGCAGTTAAACGCGCCCAAGATGCTGGATTTGAGAATATCACCGTCGATTTAATTTATGGGTTACCGGAGACCCATTTGGGAGAATGGCAAGACAATGTGGGGCAAGCTTTGGACATGGGTCTCCCCCACATGTCGATGTATGCCTTGACAGTGGAGGAAAAAACGGCTCTCCATCATCAAATTAAAAAAGGACAAAGCGCCGCCCCCAAAGATGAGCGTGCCACAGAGGACTTTTTATGGGTGCGCCAGATACTTCGCCAAAACGGATGGGAGCCCTATGAACTGAGCAACGCAGCCATGCCGGGCATGCGAGCCCAGCACAATAGTGCTTACTGGTCTGGAGAGGCATATATGGGCATCGGCCCCGGGGCTCATTCTTTTGATGGGACCTCGGAACGAAGGTGGAATGTTTCCCATAATCTGCGCTATATCCGCGCTTGGCAGGATCCTCAGGTCAAGAACAACCAGGATGAAGCTCATGAAAAGGAACATGTAACGGCCATAGAACGAACGAATGAACGTATCATGACGAGCTTGCGCCGGATGGAAGGTCTTTCTCGGACGGATATGGGGGCCTATTCTGCGGAGCTTGATAAGCGGTGGCTGGAATTTGTTCAAAAAGGATGGATGCAGAGTACCGACGATGGGTGGGTTTTAAGTGACGAAGGATTACTCTGGTTAGATACGATTGCGTCACAGGGCTTTGCAGCGGCTGAGGACCTTGGTAACTTCGTATCATGATGAAAGTGGAAGGACCCTATGATTTGAGTCTCCCGGTAGAAACGGGGTTAGGCCGAGCCTGGTATATTCCAGGTATGGAGCGCCACCCCGTCCAACTTGGATCATGGATCGGATCCGTTGCGGAGGGAGGAGTGGTCAATTTCATGACACTCCATATGAACCCCCATGCCCATGGGAGTCATACGGAAACGTTGGGCCACATATGTACCGGAGAGCATGGGGTTCACAAAGTGGAAATGCCTTGGATTCAATCGGCCCTAGTGGTGTCCATAGCTCCGAAGGACGAGGGAACGCATGGTCTTGTGATCTCATGGGAGGCCCTGTCTACAGCCATCAACCATTTGGGCGGATGGCAAGGCGCGACGGCTTTAATCGTTCGAACGCTCCCAAATGATGCGTCTAAGCGCACCCGAAATTATTCCCAAACGGACGCACCTTATTTTTCCCCAGAGGTGGGGTCTGCTCTCGCAGACGCAGGGATCCTGCATTGGCTAGTTGACCTTCCTTCGGTTGACCGAGAGGAGGATGGAGGCGCTCTGGCCTGCCATCGAACTTTTTGGTGCGTCGATCCGGGTCAAACCATAGCGGGACCGAGAGCGCGAACCCAGGCGACAATTTCCGAGTTGATTTATGTCCCGTCGGAAGTATCGGATGGGCTATGGAAAATGCAGCTTTTCGTCGCACCAATCGCTTCGGATGCGGCTCCCTGTCGCCCCTTGTTGTTGCGATTTGATCACGAGGGTTAGCAGGGGCCAATTCTTGAACAAACCCGGGTCGTTTCACCATCTCAACCAATCGTACCTTTGCCAACTATGTGGGATCGCGCTGGCCATTTTTTATTGAAGTATCGCAAAGGAGTTCTGGCTTTTTGGGCGCTGTACATTGCCTTTATGGCCTTTTTTGGGCGTTCCGTGGATATCAGCTACGAGTTCGCCAAAATGCTCCCGTCGACGGATTCTGTGTTCACCACATATATGGGCTTCCACGAGGATTTTACGGAATCTGGCAATGCTATTGTCCTGGCAGCGAAAGACGATGCGTTTTTTACACCATCGGTCCTCAACGCGTGGCAAGACATGGCCACTCGGCTCGAAAATGAAGCGGAAGTGGTGGGCGTACTCTCGCTACACAATGCCGTAGATATTTCCTTAGGAGAAGAAGAAGGGGCTCAAATGGAAACCCGGACGATCATGAATGGTCGTGTTCGCAGCCCTCAGGAGGCCTTTGCCATTCGCGATCATTACGAGGCTTTGCCCATTTATCATGGGCTGTTGAGTAGTCGCGACAATAAGACCCACTTGATGGCGGTGACGATCACGGACAAAGCAAACTACAGTGCATTAATCTTTGATTTATTCGATCGCCTTCATACCGAAACAAAGCGTTTTGAACGGCGAACGGGCATTGAAATCCAAATTTCGGGTCTGCCTTATTTGCGCCTAAACAATGCTCGGAGCATTAAAGGGGAGATAAACTTATTCCTGATCCTCACGGGCATTGTCACGGTGTTTATCATGTTGTTGCTTCTGCGCAGTTTGCGTGCGGCGCTCATTGCTTTGGCCGTAGTCGGAGTCGGAGTCATAGGCCTCTACGGTATCATGGGACTGCTCAGTTATAAGATTACCCTATTCAGCGCCTTACTTCCTCCTCTATTGATTGTGATTGTAGTGCCCAACTGCATCTTCTTCATCAATAAATACCATCAAGAATTTGCGAAAGACAAGGATGTCCAATCAGCCTTGTTGAACACCATCAAAAAAATCGGAGGGGTGGCGTTTCTGACGAATGCGACTACCGCGCTCGGATTTGCGACATTCATTCTCACATCTTCGGAGGCTTTGGTGCATTTTGGAGTGGCTGCATCCATCAATATTTTCATGGTATTCCTAATGAGTATCAGTATCATCCCAGTACTCTACTCCTGGTTGTCCGCTCCCAAGGAGAGGCACTACAAACACTTAAAGCAAGCATGGCTCGTTCGTTGGATTGAGTGGTTGGTTGAAACCGCAGAAGGCCATCGGAGTAAAGTGTATGTGGGATCTGCTCTCCTTGCGCTCCTTGGAATCGTGGGGATGGCCAAGATGCAAACGACAGGCAATCTGACGACGGACATCCATGAAACGGACCCCCTTATTACCCAAATGCGATTTTTTGAGCGTGAAATGGGAGGCGTGATTCCTCTGGAGATTGTCATCGATACTCGGGTCGAAAATGGGGCCGAAAAATCAAAAGTCCTCAAGCGCGTGGACCAACTTCAATCTGCTTTGGATACGATGAATCACTTGAGTCGATCATTATCCTTGGTAGATGTTTTAAAATTTGGGCGTCAAGCCTACTATGGCGGGGATCCATTGTTCTATGCGCTACCCAATAGTCAAGAGCGCACACTCATTGCGGCCTCCATGCCGCGCTTGGATACGAAGGACTTGGCGTTTTTGACGAATGGGTTTTTGGATGATCCTCACCAAAAATTGCGCGTTTCTGTTCAGGTAGATGATCTTACCCGGCCTGAGATGTTGGTCCTCATACAGCGCATCCAAGCCATGGCGGACGCTATTTTCGAGAAAGAAAATTATGACCTCTCTTACACGGGCGCTGGGATTATTTTCTTGCGCTCTACAAAATTCTTGATTAACAACCTGGCCATCAGCTTAATACTTGCCATTTTTGTTATCTCACTTTTGATGGCGGCATTGTTTAAAACCTTCCGCATGGTGGTGGTGGCCATTATCCCTAATCTTTTGCCTTTGCTTATGACGGCGGGAATCATGGGCTGGTTTGGCATCCCTGTGAAGCCATCCACGGTCTTGATTTTCTCCATCGCATTCGGAATAAGCGTGGACGACACGTTGCATTATCTCGCGCGTTACAGACAGGAGCTCGTTGGAAATGGCCATAATATTGCCAAGGCAGCAATTTCGGCCATTCGGGAAACAGGTCCCTCCATGTTCTACACGAGTGTTGTACTGTTTGCGGGGTTTTTAATCTTCTTGGCTTCAAGTTTTGGGGGCACGCAAGCCCTTGGCTTATTGGTATCCATTACCTTAGTCTTTGCGATGTTCTCCAATTTGATTCTATTGCCGAGCTTACTCATGTCACTGGATAAAGTCATGTCCGCCTCGGATATGGAGAATATACTCATTGATTTAGCGGAGGACGAATAATGAAAGGCATCATTCTCGCTGGAGGTTCTGGCACGCGCTTACACCCACTTACCCATTCGGTGAGCAAGCAATTGATGCCCGTCTACGACAAGCCCATGATTTATTATCCGTTGAGCACGTTGATGCAGGCGGGTATACGTGAGGTTCTGATTATTACTACGCCGCATGATGCTCCATTATTCCAAACTTTACTTGGAGATGGAAGCCAACTCGGATGTATTTTTTCTTTTGCCATTCAGCGCGAGCCGAATGGGCTCGCTCAGGCTTTTGTCATAGGTAAGGACTTCATCGGCTCGGATTCGGTTGCCCTTGTATTGGGGGACAACATTTTTTATGGGACCCAAATGCCTGAGTTGTTGCGGGAGAGTATTAATCCTCAAGGCGGGATTGTTTTTGCCTATCCGGTAAGTGACCCTGAGCGCTACGGCGTGGTGGATTTTGATGCACAGGGGAAAGTGCTTTCCATTGAGGAAAAACCGACGAACCCCAAGAGCAAATATGCCGTTCCGGGCTTGTATTTCTATGACAATCAAGTGGTAGAGATTGCGGCCAATCTGAAGCCCTCCGCGCGCGGCGAGTATGAGATTACCGATGTCAATCGGGAGTATCTGCGACGAGGCGCTCTGCATGTGGGGGTTTTGGACCGTGGAACGGCTTGGCTGGACACGGGCACTTTTGATAGCTTAATGGAGGCGGCCCAGTTTGTGCAAATCATGGAGCGTCGCCAGGGCTTGAAAGTGGGCTGCATTGAAGAGGTCGCATACCACATGGGCTTTATTCAGGCCGAGCAACTCAAAGCGTTGGCCGCCCCCCTTCTGAAAAGTGGTTACGGGGCCTACCTGCAATCTCTTTTGCCATGACCGCGGTCGAACGATTACAACGCCTATTCCTTCAAAGTTTAGAAACCGGATTTAGCGAACCAGAGTGGAATCGCCAACCTGATCGGTTGTATGCTCCCCAGCGATACATTTTAGGTATGGGAGGCAAGCGATTACGTCCCGTCTTATCCTTGATGGCTGCTGAAGCTTTGGGGGCTCGTCCCGAAATCGCTTTACCGGCAGCGCATGCCGTAGAGCGATTTCATAATTTTTCCTTGATTCATGATGACATCATGGACGAGGCGCCGGTGCGCCGTGGCAAGCCTACGGTTCACACGCAGTGGGGCCTGAATACGGCCATCCTAAGCGGCGACGCCCTTTTGGTGATGGCCTATGAGAGTTTGCGAAGCCTTCCCGCTACCGTCCTGCCCCAGGCCTTGGAGGTATTCAATCGAACGGCACTGGAAGTCTGTGAAGGCCAGCAGTGGGATATGGATTTTGAAATAGACCCCGAGGTCCAAGAGGGCCAATATATCCAAATGATTCGGTACAAAACGAGCGTTCTACTGGGTTGTGCTTTAGAGTTGGGAGTTCTTGCGGCGGGGGGATCATTGACCATAGGGAAGGCGCTGTATGCCTTTGGATTAGAATTGGGAACGTCCTTTCAGATCCACGATGACATCTTGGATGCCTTTGGAGATCCCGTTTTGGTCGGAAAACAGGTTGGAGGGGATATCCTATCCAACAAAAAGACCATCCTATGGATTCATCTTTCTACCCAGCAACCGCACTTGGTGAATGAATGGATGAATGACCGAAGCGCAGAGAAGGTTGAGGCCATTAAAACGGCGATGGTTCAATCGGGAAGTTTGGCTCATGCCGAGGCCAAAAGGAAATATCATTTTGACCTGGCACTGGAAGCCTTGCGTCAAGCTCAACAGGAAGGGTGTAGCACCCAGGATTTGGCAGAATTGGCTCATTGGATTTTCCAACGCAAAGCCTGATCTTCACGCCTGAATCCCACTGATTTTTAGAGGAATTATCCGGTTAGGGGCGTTGTTTTTGCCGTAATTTTGTTCTCACGTAAATACGGACTCCATGGACCGCTTTTCCTTCTTAGGAACTTCACATCCCGCTTTTCTTGATGACCTCTACCAAGAGTACGTCCGGAATCCGGATGGGGTAGAGCCCTCTTGGCGGGCTTTTTTTCAGGGCTATGATTTTTCTCGCTCTGGATATGGAGACATTTTAGAGGCAGAATCAGTCCTCCCTGATGAGGTTCGCAAGGAGTTTTCCGTGCTCGAGTTGATCAATGGATACCGCTCTCGTGGACACCTTTTTACCCAAACCAACCCCGTTCGCCAACGTCGTGCCTATCTGCCAACATTGGACTTGGAAAATTTCCGCTTGAGTGAGGGAGATTTGGATACGGTATTCCAAGCCGCGGTGGAGGTGGGCATGCCTGGTCCGGCGCCGCTGCGAGAGATTGTGGCACATTTGCAGGCGATTTACTGCCGCTCTATCGGAGTGGAATACATGTACGTGCGCCAGCCTGAGGTAATTAAGTGGGTACAGTCCTTTATCCATCCGAACGACAACTATCCGGCACTCAGCCAGACAGAAAAGCGGCACATTTTGCACAAGCTCAATGAAGCGGTTGCGTTTGAATCCTTTTTGAATACCAAGTTTGTCGGCCAGAAGCGCTTTTCCATCGAAGGGGCTGAGTCGGTGATTCCTGGTCTTGACTTTATGCTGCAGCGCGGTGCAGAACTGGGCGTAGAAGAAGTAGTTCTGGGCATGGCCCATCGTGGCCGGTTAAATGTCCTGACCAACTTGTTTGGGAAGCCGGCTTCGCAGATTTTCTCCGAATTTGAGGGAAAGGAATTTGCGGAAGACGACTTTGATGGCGACGTGAAATACCATTTGGGTTATACGACGGAGCGGACTTTGGCCAATCAGAAAAAGGTCAAGATGAATATTGCGCCCAACCCATCGCATTTGGAGGCGGTCGACCCGATAGTGGTGGGCATTGCGCGGGCAAAATGTAAAGGCAGTTATTCGGGAAACTTCGACAAAGTATTGCCCATCCTCATCCATGGAGATGCGGCCGTAGCCGGGCAAGGCGTGGTCTATGAGACCCTGCAAATGGAGCGCCTGACAGGCTATTCCACGGGGGGCACCATCCACGTCGTAATCAACAACCAGGTGGGATTTACCACCAACTATATGGACGCTCGTTCCTCCACGTACTGTACCGATGTGGCCAAAGTGGTTTTGGCGCCTGTACTTCACGTGAACGGCGACGATGTGGAATCCGTGGTGCATGCCATGCGCTTTGCCATGGAGTACCGTCAGCGCTTCCACCGCGATGTCTTCATCGATCTCCTGTGCTACCGCAAGTACGGCCACAACGAAGGCGATGAGCCTCGCTTTACGCAGCCCTTACTGTACAAGGCCATTTCCCGCCATCCCAATCCCCGGGAGATCTACTTCCAGAAATTGCTCGGCGAAGGCCAAGTGCCCAACACCTTGCTGAAGCAGTTGGAGGGAGAGTTTAAGGACATGCTGGAAGGCCAGTTTGATACGGCCAAGAAGATTGAAAAGAATGTCATTGTGCCCTTCATGCTGGACGAGTGGCAGAACTTCCCCGCAGCGAAGAACGGCGACGTGCACCACCTGCCTAACACAGAGGTAGCACGTGAGCGCCTGGACGGAGTGGCAAAGGCCCTGACGACGCTGCCAGACGGCAAAAAATTCTTTACCAAAATCGTACGCCTCATTGGCGACAGGGCTGCGATGGCCTTTGAGCGCAATGCCCTGGATTGGGGTATGGCGGAAATGATGGCCTATGGCACGTTGTTGCAGGAGGGTTTTAACGTCCGAATTTCCGGGGAAGACGTGGAGCGCGGTACGTTTAGCCACCGCCACGCCATCATCAAATTGGAAGATTCGGAGGAGAAGGTGAGTCTGGTCGATCAAGTGCCCCAGAAAGTTGGGCGCTTTGCGATTTACAATTCCCATTTGAGCGAGTACGCCGTGCTGGGCTACGACTATGGCTATGCCATGGCGAGCCCAGAGACCTTGGTGATTTGGGAGGCGCAGTTTGGCGACTTCTCCAACGGTGCCCAGATCATTATTGACCAGTTTTTGGCGGCCGCTGAAGACAAGTGGAAGGTGCAAAACGGCATTGTGCTATTGCTGCCCCACGGGTATGAAGGCCAGGGGGCGGAGCACTCTTCGGCCCGATTGGAGCGCTTCTTACAGCTCTGTGCGCAGAACAATATGTTTGTGTGCAATACGACGACGCCGGCCAATCACTTCCATTTGTTGCGTCGTCAGATGCATCAGAAATTCCGCAAGCCCCTGGTGGTCATGAGCCCCAAGAGTTTGTTGCGTCATCCCTTGGCGACCTCCACGATGGAGGAGCTCAGCGCTGGGCAGTTTCAGCCTGTGATGGGGGACGATTTGGACCCCAAAGGCATTCGCAAGGTCGTCTTGTGTTCGGGCAAGCTATACTATGAGCTGCTGGAAGAGCGCCAGAAGCGGGAGGATAGCCAAACGGCGTTGATTCGACTCGAGCAGCTCTATCCCTTGCCAGAAGCGGCCCTCGAGGCAGAGCTGGCTAAATACCCATCGGACGTGAAGCTGGTATGGGCCCAAGAAGAGCCTGCCAACATGGGTGCATGGTCCTACCTGCGCACCAACACGGATTTGCCGCTTCAGCGCGTCTCGCCCGCGGCATCTGCAGCCCCTGCATCTGGATCGCACCAGGCGGCACACCATACTCAACATGCGACCATTCAAAAAACATTTGACTGCTAAATCTCTCTCCCATGATTCTTGACATGAAAGTTCCCTCCCCCGGTGAGTCCATTTCTGAAGTGGAAATTGCCAGCTGGTTGGTCAGC
>Ga0222713_10001670_pt1 | contig 24606 bp, 28 predicted proteins | sample C33_649DmetaG_FD_165061 | JGI IMG/M metagenome (GOLD analysis project Ga0222713, IMG submission 165061) | Estuarine water microbial communities from San Francisco Bay, California, United States - C33_649D | ecosystem: Environmental > Aquatic > Marine > Unclassified | place: USA: California...
ACAACACTGCAACGATCACGATGTAGATCAGGTACTCAATTTTCTCCATCCGCTTTGAGCCATCAGCAAAGCTCTTCTGGATGCCAGCGTACCTTTCGGCGCAGATGGCCTCATGCACCGACAGCTTGGCCTCTGTCTCGCTGATCATTTTCTCAGTCATCACACACCCATCTTCTTTCTGATGTCAGTTGCGGAGATAGCATGGGTGGCTGCATCAAACACTTCCTGCTCAATCTTGTAGCCCACGTCACGCCCGTAGGTGATGTTCACCACATTGGGCACAAGCTGTATCTCGTACTGCCCTTGGTACAAGGGGTCTAGATCACGCTTGATCAAGTCTTTTACTTGCTCTGCGGCAAACGGGTTGGAGCCGTTCCAGCCTTGGCAGTCCCTGATCTGGATAACTACTTGGCCTGTCTTGGCAATAGCCCGGTCAAACAACGCCCTGTGGCCCGGATGCCAAGGTTGCCAGCGGCCCAGCATCTGCACGGTTTCCTTCTTCCAATCAAACACAGGGCGGCGGCGGCTGTCTAGGATGTGCTGACCGATAAACTCTGCCCACTTCTCGGCGTTCTGCTCAGTAATTCTGAAGTCATATTCCTTCGGTGGAATAAATGCCTTGTTGGTATCGTCAAACCTACCCTGATCGATGGTGTCCATCCAGACAGTCCAATCGGCCTTGAAGTTGTTCCGCATCTCTACCAGCGGGGCCACAAAGTCGCAGATCACATAGTCGCCAGTGGACTTGAGGGCAAACTCAGCCATCCGCAATGACTGACGAATGCGGCCCTCCTTGGAGAAATCCCAATCGTTGAACCGCTTGCGGATGTCGTCAGCGTTGAACCAGTCCACACTGCACTTGTAAGACATAGGAACCGTGTCCTGCATCCTGTGTGCTGGCATATTCTTGATGCTTGAGTTGTTCTCAAGGTAGGCTTTGAGGGCGGTAGCAAGGTAGGTCTTGCCGCTGCCCGGTAGCCCCATGACTAGTATTTTCATAGCAGAGCGTCAAGCTGATCGTGAGTTGTAGCGGCTTCAATCGCAGCGACCTTGGGTGCAATGGCAGCTTGTGCAGCGGCAACGGCAGCAGGGTCGTACTTGGACGGGTCACGCATCTGCTCTTGGACAACTTGCTGGAAGCTGAACGATGCATTGGCTTTCATCCCGGCCTTACGGTCTTCAACAGGAATGTCGTAGGTTCCGTACACGATCTGCACTGGGTCAGTGGACAAATCAAATGTGTGGGCTGTATAGCCTTGACGGTGCGCTGTGATAGCTGGCCTCACTTCAATGGCTGATTTCCAACCATCTTGACCAACGGGGGGTGGCGTATCCCAACAGTCGGTTACTTGGCCCGACTGAATCCTGACAAATAAACTATTGCTCATGCAACGCTCCTTAATGCGGGTTTCTGGCCCAAACGGTCTTTAATACGGTTAAATGGGGCTTGCCAATCCCCAAACATTTCTTGGCGAATCAGCTTCATTGAGTCGTAGTAGGGCGTAGTCTCGCCATCAAGTGCATACAAAAAGTAAGGCATGATGGGTGTAACTGTCCACGTTTCAACGCCCATAGCGGCTGCTAAATGGCCTACAGAGGTGCAAGAGCTAATCACCAAGTCGCACGATGCCACTGCCTGACGGGTGTCTTCCCAGCTACTTAAAGGCACAGGCTTGACCCAATCCGGGGCAGCGTCAACGCCTTGATCCCGTTGCAAACTAATGAACTCAGCGTCTGCGTCTTTGACTGCGGTGAACATCAATTCATAAGGAAAAGCTTTGTGATGTTCATGTTCAAACTGGGCAGAACCTTGCCAGCGTAGGCCAATGCGTTTCTTGCGGCTTTTGATGGTCACAGGCTTAGTTAGATACGAAGCGCCAGAAAGGTCTGCCAACTCAAAGCCAAGTGGCACAACAGCCGACATACCAGCAACCCAGAAGTCATGGTAGATGCCAAACACAGCTTCGTGCTGGATGACTGAGGATACACCTTCAACATCAACGAATAGGGATGCTAGTGAGCCACTGCAAGCAACAATAACTTTGCAACCCCGTGCGGCAATGTATTTGGCGTAGCGCACTTGGTGAATCTGGTCACCCAGACCGCCTTCAAGGTTGAGCAGGATGATGCCTTTGGTCTTGCCGTCCCATAGTTGGGTGGGTACGTTGGGGCGCTTGTTACCAAACACATTTGCTAGTCGGCCCCTGTCCATCAGGCTGTAACCTTTTTGAATCTGCCCTTGACGTAGGTAGTACCAGCCACGGTTATAAGCTGCGCGGTGATTGTTAGGTTCTTTGGATTCTAATTCTTGGGCCAAGCGCCAGCCTTCTTGAAAATTACCTATTGTGGACGCTGCAAGCTGTAAATCTAGTGCATGGATATCAGGCATTGTTCGTGGGGTATCTAGCCAGAACTCAGGCTGACAAAACTCTGAGTAGTAAGACTTGAGTAAATCTCTTGGGTCTTGTTTATGTTGGGCTTCCAGCTTTGGCTTGATACTGTGTAGGCCAACATAGCCGTGCAATTGCTCGTCATCTTCAGCTACCGTGGAACCGTCAATGTTGTCAAAGTCGTAGGAGAAATCAGGCAATTCAAGAAAGGCGTGAATACGCGCCAATTGCGCTTTAGGGTCAGACAGCAGGTCTTCATACTCAACAAACAGAAAGTTTTCAGGCGCAGAACTATATCCGTTTTGCAGCATGAGGTAAGAACCTTTTAGGTGGCTCATCAGTTTCCCAGATTGCATAAACTCATCAAGATTTTCAGGTTTTGCTATACGAAGAAAGCTGGCTGCACAGTCAGGAATTGAACGTACCGTAGCGATAATTTTAGGCTGCTTGCCAAGGACTTGAAACATAGAGGACATGATCTCTGCAATAGGCCAGCTACGGGACTTGTCAATAATGACCGGGGCAGTTTTGTCCTCGTAAAACGCATCAATCGCACCACGCATTGTTTGAGCCAGCTTTTTCTTTTCGGGGTCGTTATCGTTTAACAAACCAGAAGAGTGCCAAGAAGTTGCCAAGCTATTCAATGCCTCAACAAGACCAGACGTTGTTGAGACGTGAGTCATTGGGTTCTGGTTAAGAATAGCCGCCAGCACCGTGCTGCCACTGCGCGGGATACCAGAAAGGAATGCTAGTTGTTTTTTCATTACGTTGATTTGGTAACTAATAGTGTATTTACAGTATTAGCTATAGTTAACCAAGTAGTCAATGTGCCTACCTGCACGGGACTTGAACGATTAGTAAGATTGTTTTGGCCTAACTGCCCAAAATTATTTACGCCCCATGTCCAAAGTGTACCGTCTGTTTTTAGGGCTACTGAAAATAAAGTACCGCCTGCGACTTTACTCCAAGCGGTCAATGCACCTACTTGTTTAGGGCTTGAATAGCTTGTAGTGTTACTTAAACCCAAAGCCCCGTAAGCTCCAAATCCCCAAGACCAAAGAGTACCGTCGGTCTTAACGGCTAACGTATGACTATTACCATTACAAGAAAGTTGACTCCAGTTTGTTAAACTTCCAACTTGAACGGGAGAAGAGTAGTTTGTAGTGTTGCCTAACCCCAATTTGCCATTTGCACCATTACCCCACATCCAAAGAGTGCCATTTGTTTTAATTGCTCCAGCCCAAGTTTGACCCATGCTAATTTTTGACCAAGTAGTCAACGAGCCAACTTGCTTTGGAGAAGAATAGGCCGTTACATTACCTAAACCCAATTGACCATAACTGTTAAAACCCCATGTAAAAATAGTCCCTCCAGTGGTTAGACCTATTGCAGGGTTGCCTTCAGCATTTGCGGATACGTTAGCCCAAGTGGTTAATGCCCCCACTTGTTTAGGAGAAGAATAATATGTGACATTACCTAAACCTAAAGCACCTTGGCCGCTACCTCCCCAAGACCAAAGAGTACCGTCGGTCTTAATTGCAAGAGTAAAAGCGTACCCGTTACTAACTTTTGACCACCCCGTTAAACTGCCAACTTGTTTAGGAGAAGAATATCTAAAATAAGTGCCGCTATTCCCCAGTCCTAATTGTCCACGGTTATTATTGCCCCAAGACCATAACGTGCCGTCTGTCTTAACAGTAGTTGTAAAGTTTTGCCCCCCAGTTGTCACAGACCAGTTAGTCAGTGTGCCGACTTGAGTGGGAGATGAGCGATATGTATATACGCCAGAATCCCCCAGACCCAACTGACCAAAGTTGTTTCGACCAGAAACCCACAACTGCCTTGCAACATCCGTTGTGATGCTGTTACTAGCAGAACTCGCTGCGCTTGTACCAACTGCATTGGTTGCCGTAACGGTAAAGGTGTAACTCGTACTAGCAGCCAACCCAGAAACTGTAATTGTTCCAGACCCTGCTTGGTTCAAAGTTCCTGTAATGCCAGAAGGTGAACTTGTAGCAGTGTAAGAAGTAATTGTAGACCCGCCATTATTTGCTGGCTGAGTAAATGCAACTGTTGCTGTAGTTTGACCCGTAGCCGTGGCAGTGCCAATGGTTGGTGCGTCTGGGACTGATGTCACTGTTGCTGTGGTATTGGAATCAGCCGTAACCCCAGATGGTGCAATGGTATTGGTGGCTTTCACCCGGCAAAAAATACCAAACCCACGATCACCTATAACCAGCACATAGCTTGAAGAAGTTGCACCGCCAATGGAAGTACTAGGACTTCTAAACCATTGATAAGTAAACGTCGGTGCTGGTGCGCCTGTCCAAGTACCGTCAGTCGTTGTAAGCGTAGAGCCAACAGTGGTTGTACCTGTAACTGCGGGAGCTACAGTGTTAACAGGGGCAGCACCGTAGCTGCCACCCACAACTGTGAGCATTATTCCACTCACGATACGTTTCCAGTAATAAAGACAACAGAGGCAGTTACAAACAAAACTGTGCAAACCCCTCGACTAGCTAGTGTGAATGAAGTTACTACTGTATTTGTACCGCCAAGGTATGCGGTTATTGCAGAGCTAGTATTTGAAATACCTGCTGTAGTATTATTTACTATGGATATAACATCCCCCGCAGCAAAAACGCTGGCTGGAATCACAATCGTGCCGCTTGTGCCTAGCTCAATAAACTTACCAACATCTCCAATAACAAGGGTGTAGCTTGTTGTTTTAGCGCCTGAGTTTGGTATGTTTAGATAGCCAACTTTGTTTGTACCGTCTACTGTGCAGTTGCTCAAAGTGCCAGAAGTTGGTGTACCAAGAACGGGAGTCACCAAAGTTGGGCTTGTTGCCAACGCTACAACCGTTCCCGTACCTGTGGTTGTGTACGAAGTCCCCCATGCAGAGCCAGTTGAATTTGCTATGCCAGCGCCGGGATACGTTTGTGCCGCTACTGCTTGAAAAGTGGGGGCCGCACTTGCATTAGCAGTTAAGACATACCCTGCTGTGCCTGCGGAAGTGGTTGCCAAGACGCTTGTGGTTGAGGCATAAGTTACGCCGTATTGGGTAAACGCACTGCTCTGACCTGTTCCACCAGAAGTGTTTGGCAGAGCAGCGCCGAGGGTTAAAGCTGAGAAGTAGTTCTGGGCAACGATGATGTCTGTGCCGTTGCTGACTAGGGCCATCTTTGCTGCGGCCGGGATGGACACCCCGGTCTGGCCTGTGACCTTGAATGTGATGGCAGATGCGGTGTTGTTAAAAACAAAGTACATCTTTGTTTTGGTTGTGGGGACGTTGACTGTGCCCCCGCCTGTACCGTTAAGCTGGATGTAGATGCTCCGAGCTACTCCGGTTGTGCCGTCAGGGATGGTCAGTGTGTCTGAGCCTCCAGTGGCTGAAAATGCCTGATATCCCAATGCTTCGTCGAGCATGTTGGTGATGTTGGCATTGACCGTTGTGCCCCAAGTACCCGACAACTCTCCCGTAGCGGGTAGGGCCAGAGCCAGATTTGTACTGTATGACGTTGCCATTAAATCCTCCTAATTCGTTAAAACAGCAGACCAGTTGGCATTCTGCGTATTATCAATTACATCCCAGAATGGTCGCCCTGTTATTGCATCTGTCCCTGCCGCCAACTCCACAATGGAAGCTACAAAGGCCGCTGCTGCTGCCAACGTGTCTGCGCTGACCGCTGTCTCTGCTACTGATGCATTAAAGCTCGCCGTTGTTGCAACTGAATCTGTGCCCGTTGCTGTCTCAGTTACCGCTGCACTAAGAGACAGTAGGGAATCAACTGCATCTGTCCCTGTTGCTGTCTCTTGTACGTCCCCAAACAACACAAAACTTGAATCTACCGCATCAGAACCCGTTCCTGTCTCACTGATAGTCGCCGCATACACCGGCACACTAGATACTGCATCCGTCCCAGTTGCCGTTTCAGTCACTGACGGGAAGTACGTTGGTACAGATGTAACTACATCACTACCTGTCGCCGTCTCAGTAACCGCCGCTCCAGACCCTTGCGCCGCTACAACATCATCTGTGCCTGTTGCCGTCTCCGTAACCGCCGAGTTGACACCTGCCAAACTCGTTACCGCATCTGTACCCGTCCCTGTCTCGCTAACCGCAGCCGCCAGTGCCGCTAAAGCCGTTACCGCATCTGTACCAGTGGAGGTTTCGTCAATGGTGCTGGCAAAAGCTGTGTAGCCCCAGCCTCCTTCACCCCATGTGCCGGAACCCCACGCTGACATACTATCCTGCCAAGCTGAATGTGTAGGTCACAGACAGGGTGTCACTATTCACCACCGAGCGATCACCGGGGGAGCCAAAGTCAGCCGCAGAGAACAACGTACCTGCTGTACCGCTCTTCGCACTGCCGCTGGTTAGGAAAGCCCCACCGACTGTCGTTGTGCCGTTGATATTAAACACAGCAGGAGAAGCTGAGTTTGTTGCCACGGAAGGGTTGGCAGTGGTTGCTGTTGCAAACGTAGCAGCTACACGGGTAACATTGCTGTAGGCCACAACCTCTGTCCAACCAGCGTGGGAAGACATCGTATCTGCCGCCGCCGGGGTGTTACTGGCCCCAGCACCGTACAAACCAATGTACCAAGAGGTAATAGCGGCGACTGAAGTTAGAGCAGAGCCAGCCATATAGGCAAGTCCGACATTGACCACTAGGTTTTTGGATTGCGCTTCCCACTTCAAATTACCATCTTTGTCATGGCATTTAATCTCAAACAAGCCGGTTGCTTGTGCAGCTTCTCCAGCTTTTGGGTTGCAAATCAGGCCGCTAGAAACAGTGTCAGTAGCTTTAAGTTTTTCGGTAGTCATGTTAGATCCTAAGTTAAGGTAGCCGTATCAATGCAGTGGTGGATGAGTTGGTGGGCATAACAACAGTAAACGATGAGGTAGTGGTTTTGTCAGCGCCAAAATCCAATACTGCCACCGATTTGTTGCTCTTGGTTAGATTGTAAATCAGCGCACCCCGTGCTGTAAACGCCCCTGTTGTCCAGACCACATTGCTGAAGTTTACAAAGGCTGTGGTGTCTGTGACACTGACCGAGATGCCTGTCATCACCTGACCTGTCGCGGTGTAGCCTGTGCCTGAAATCTCCCCGGTCGCTGTGTAAACGGTGGTAGATGCCCCTATATCGGCATTGGCTGTGTACAGCGCCATATAGAAGGTGTCTGTGGAGAAATCATGCACCGCCTCAAGCAGTTGCTGCTTGAAGGATGTGGTCAAGGTCTGGGAAATGCTCATGTTACTGCAACCCTAACCTGTCCACTGCGGTATGCGTCCTGCCTTTCGAGGCCGTCACCCAGACGTTTCAGTTGGCCCATTGCCTCTTTGTACTTGCCATCGTACAAGGCAAGCATGTCTGGCTCACCCTTCATGTAGGTGTGGGCTTCAATCAGTGTCCCATACAGGAGTGCTGGGTCATAGTTGTCACTGAGCCATGTGTTTGACGCTGTGACGATGGACTCTGGATAGTAGAAGTAATGGAGTTCAGTGCTGTAAACAGCGTCTGGTGTGGGGCCAAGGATGAAGGTAAGCTCTGCTTCGTTGTCTGAACGGGGGCCGAAGATGGCGTAGTACTTAGGTACGCCTGTTGCTGTAGGGGTGGGAAACACTTCCCTGATGAAGTTCACATCCTTGTTGAGCAGGAATGTGTACGCACCCGTGGTTGGGTCTATTGCTGCCAAGGAGAAGGTGGACAGAAAGTCAGTGGGGCATTGCAAATACTTATTGCTTGCAGTTGTGCTGCCCGTGACGTTCTTGCGTAGAGATGGAATCTGTACGGCGTTGTATATGCGTTTCTCTGCCTGTGTGATGAACAAGTTCATGTCCACCGTAGGGAAGGTGTTCTCGGTGTAGGAAGCAACGGCAGAAACAAGTGCGGCGTAGTTCATGTCATGAGATGCGAATAATCGCACTGGTTACATTTGACGAGGGGAACCTGATAATAAAATTATTCCCAGTCCCTGTCTGATTTGTCGCAAAATCCAATACTGCCACCGAGCGATTGGCATTTGTGCTGTTGTAGATCAACGCGCCACGGGCCGTGAAACTAGCTCCTGCCCAAGTAACATCACTGAAAGACAGCAACATGGTTGTCCCGGAGGATGTTGGCGTTGTGCTTACCACCAAGGTCTCCCCGCCTGTGGTGTATCCACTGCCGCTGGCCACCTCGCCCGTGGCCGTGTAGGCGGTTGTAGCGCTTCCCAAAGAGGCGCTGGAGGTGTACAGGGCGATTTTGAAGGTGTTGGGGGCAGTAGGGCCGAAATTGTGTAAGCCCTGAGCAAGCTCAACCTTAAAACTGGTGGTAGCTGTTTGGGATATGGTCATGTTATTTCAACCGTAACAGTCCCAATTGTAACCCCAAGGATGATTGCGGGAGCAATCGGAGCAGGCTGCATTCCAACACTTGCAAAGGCGGAATCCCCCGGGGAACCCACAAAAACATTCAAATCAGCTTTAGCATCTGGGCGCGGCTCAAACAAGGCCTGCGGGTCGGTAACCGTCCGCTTTGTCTCAAGCTGCGGATGCTTCGGTTCATAGCATTCATAGCAGACCTTGAACCCCGTCCACTCCTTCTTTAAGGTGTTAAGAAGAAATTGTTGGCCACATTGGTCACATATGCCAAGTGCTTTTTTGCCTTCGGCATATCCGCCCATGGTGATTACTGCCCAAAGTCCGGGGTCAAATAGACACTGGCAATGTCCCTGTCTTCTATTGCCGCCCGTGCAAACTCTTCCTCATAAATTGTTTTTAACAACTGGATCCGTTCAGGGGCCTTTTTGAGGGCAAGATAGTAGGACAGGCCTGCCACCAAACAAGGCAGGAACCGGAACACCACATCAGCAGTGTTGGTGTATACGCCCACGTCCTCAATCCTGCGGACTGCGTAGTACCTGAAAGTGTAGGTCTGAGCAGTGTCTGGCGCTGGGTATACAAACAGGACCGGAGTGGTAGTCCTTTGGACAAAGTACTGAGCCGGACGGCCTGTTGTCAGCTTGTTGGGCATGAACAGGTACTCGTTCTGGCTGATCCGGTCTATGGTGATGTCTTGCTGGGAAGTGCCTGATCCAGTGCGAATTACCGCAGAAAGGACGTTTACGGTGTCCGCAGGCAGGTTGTACTGGGCTGTTCCTGCCACCATGGCCACGGACCGTTGCTCTATGGTCCAGAGATTTAGCCCACGATTTGCCCAGTCTGCAAACAAGAGGTTTAGGGAACGCCGGGCCGTGCGAAGATCGTAGCCCGTCCTAGACTCCAGTCCGCAGCGTTCGTAAGCCTCTTCAATCAGGTCATCAAACTCAAGATTGAAAGTTGCAGTACCGGAGGTGGCCATTTTTACTTGGGCCGCTGGCTTACAACTTTAGCCATATTTCGACCGTATTTCAGCATTTCAGCGCCTGTTTTTCCACCGGAACCCTTACCCTTTGCCATTCCGCCTTTTTTCATTGCGGGAGGAGGCATTGTCCGTTGAGGCATTGCAGCGCCCCTACTCATCATATTACGTGGTTTCATGACCATTTAAGTGCCCCTTCGTTTGGATTTAATATAGCCGCCATGCTTAAATTTCTTGGTAAGAGTAAAACCCGCACCAGTAATTCTGCCTTGTACACCCTCATCTTTTGGCTTAAAAGCAAATCCATCTACGTTAACGTCAATGCTGGTATTCTTACCAATTTCCTTGGTAGCAGTGAGCGTACCTCCGGCCCCTGCCCCATACTCATTGCCTGATCCGCCACCCTGAAGCCTAAGAGTGTAGTCCTTTGTACTGCCAAAGTTATAGTCTTCTTTTTTAGAGTTGTTTGGCATTTAGTACTGCTTTCCTTTGGTTAGGCCCCGGACGGCGCATCCGTTCCCCCGCGCAGGGGACTTGTCTGCCGAGCCGCCTTTGGCGTACTTCTTGATCATGCCGCCTTTTTTCTTGAGCCTGAATCCTTGGTCCCTGCCAAGGACCTCTTTCTTCATGTAGTCCAAGCCTGCTTGAGGAACTGTTTCCATGTCAATGCCGTACCTTCGGGCATTTTCTTGCAGCATCTCTTGGTACTTCTCTGCCGCACGATCAGCACGTTGCTGTGTCATCATCTCGGCTTTAGTGGGCGCTGCGGTGACGTTTTTATCGTAGCCAATTTTGGGAAAAAGGTCATCGTAGAAAGAGGGATCCTTTTTCACAAACTCGTCAGCGCCTTTTTTGGCAGAGCCAAAGAGTTTCTTTCCTGCCATCCTAAGAAGTCCGGGAGCAATAGCGGCGGTTTCCTCTAGCGTGGTGTCCGTTTCTAGGGCGTCCCTTTTGTCCAAGGCATCCCTTCTATCCCGGGCAGCCTGCATTTCATTGGCCCTAGCAACCGTAGGGCCCGGGCGATCCGCAGACAAGGTTCTTGTGGACTTTGGCTCGTCACTGGAAGACGAAGACGGTTTGACATCCCCCCGACTTTCCCTTGGCTTGTAGGTTCCGCTGGTCGCCTTGTACGGATTTGACTCTACATCAGAGGCCATCTTCTTAGAGTAGGTCTTGCCATCAAACTCAAAAGTTGGTGAGCTTTTATCTTTCAAGCGAGCCTTAAACTCAGCATTGAAACGTTTTCTGGTTTCAGAGATGGCCATGACTGTTTTCCTAGCAAATACGTGTCGTATTGCTCTTGGCTGCCCCATTACCGCGAGACTGGACCTTGGTTACAGAACCACCGCCCATCATCCCCTTGGCCATGCCTCCGTGGCCCATCCTAAGGGGCTTGCTGTCCATGGACATCATGTCATCCCCAGCCTTACCTTTTTTAGTAAATTTGGGCATGGTGGACTTGTTTAGCTTAAATTTCATGATTTTTCCTTATTTAGATTTAGCCGCTCTCATGTTGTCCACAAGATTGGGGTACGGACGACCAGCCTTCTTAGCCGCAGCTTTTGCTTTGGCTTTCTGCTTAGGGGCCAGAGGGCTTGGGGCCCCTAGCGATTTAGGACGGGGTTTATCCCAGACTTGTTTCATGTCAATACAACCTTCCTCTGGTCTTGCCACGCACAGCTATGCCATCACCACGGGATGATGCGGAAGAGACCATGCCGCCCTTGGCGTACTTCTTAACCATGGCGGAGTTCTTCATCATCTTGCCGTCAGGCATCTTGTGTTTGCCTTTATCACTGGCCATGCCGCCTTTGGCATAGGCATATTCAGGGTCCATTGGGGGCTGGCCCTTTTCTTTCATATAAATCGTAGCATCAACTTTCTGCTCATTTTTTTTGCGCGTGTAGTCAGAGAGTTCTTTGGCGGTCGGACCGCCTTGTCCACCGCGCCCCGCGCCTGCGCCCATGTCCTGCTTAGGGGGCTTGGCAGCCGACCCCATGTCATTGTTCTCGGGAGGATCACCCATTTCCTTTGTGTAGATGTCTTTGTACTTGAGTTTCTTGGTGTTTATACTGCCGCCCTTGTCATATTTCTTAATCATGCCGCCTTTTGCACGGTCATTGGAATTGAACGATCCTGCATTAGAATTGAACGATCCTGCATTACTATTTCCTTGTGCCGTTACACCATCTGCTATGGCTTGCATAGACTGCCTGTGGGACGCAGCTTCCTCAGGTGAGGAGTCAGGGGCAATTGTGGTTCTACCATACCTTCCCACAGGAGAACTAACAGGGGCGTCTTCTGCTTCGGGAGCAATCGTGACCCTGCCAAAATATCCCGGAGGGGCATTAACAGGGGCGGCTTCTGCTTCAGGAGCAATTGTAGTTCTGCCATAGCTAACAGGGGCACTAGATGGCGCACCGGGAAATCTAGACGTAGTATCACCGGCCATTACTCGTCTACTGGTAAGGTTTGAGTTGTCGCCGTCACTGTCATAGCTGTCATAGCTGTCATAGCCCCCGCCCGGAATATTCCCGCCAGTTCCGGGTGCATTAGCGCCGCCGCCAGTTTCACCAAAACCATAGCCCTCGCCATAGCCCTCACCGCCCTCATTAAACCGTTTAACTTTTCTTGTAGCCATAATATTCTCCTAGCATTTCCATCTTGCAAGAGCCGCTGCTTTGCGGGTTGGTCTGCCTTTTTCGTCTTTCATTGGCCCCGGCATACCTGACATCCGCGCACAGAACGAGTCTTTGCGTGGGCCACCTTGGGGCTGTGGGGCTTTGAGGTTGCTGCCCGTTGCTGCGTTGTACCGTGCCCTACCCTTGGCAGTCAGACCAGCCCCCTGAGAGATCGGTAGCTTCTCGCCCCGACCAACAGAGAGAACCGGGCCTTTCTTCTTAGCCATAGAAAATCGTAGCTGAAGTTACGTTCGTCACAGTCCCATGGACATTGGTAACAAACAAAGCGCCCTGAGCGGGGATTAGCATATAGGTTGGCTGTGTAGCGGAGGCTACCGTATTGAGAGTCATGACGATTGCGCCACCTGACCCACCATCCCTAAACACAACACTGCCAGCACTGCCTGATGGGACTATGTAAACAGCCTTGACCCTTGTTCTACCAAGAGCCGTAGGTGTCTGATTGGTAAATTGCCCGGTAGTAGTTAAGGGGACACTCGCTAGTACATCAGTTTGAATCGCCATTTTCTTGCTCCGGTTTGTCTGCTATCTTTTGCAGCCAGTACTGACATTCCTGCATGGCTCCAGCGATAGCATTTAGATTGGCTTCCATTTGCCGCCTTTGGGCCTCTAACGCCTCAAGGCGCTCTTTAAGGTCTAACTCGGTCATGTCTGGCTACTGTACAGTGGGATGTAGCGAGTAAGACCGTTGACCCTAACACGCAAAGAACCACTTAGTGAAGTGGGGGCAACAGTGGTAAACAATACATTGCCGGATGCGCCTGTGCTGACTGTAGAAGTACTACGCCCCACGTCAAACAAATTCAATACGCCCAAGCTGTTTTGTGCGTCATCACCAAAACCAACAAAAGCCGTGGGCCGCACACCCCGTGAACCAGAGAACGATGTAAAGTCAAAAACAGCACCATAAGTAGCACCTGTGTTTGTGCTTGCGCCCATGTCTACAACACCCATTAAAGCAGTATTAAGACCTGTGATTGCAGTGCTTGCTGACGCTCCCATTGAAGTCTGGGTATAGCAGCCAATGATCGTGCCGCCAGAAACTCCAGCCGTGCGATGGTTAGCCGCGCCAACCAAGGCAGCAACAGTGCCAGCCCAATTCGAAGTGGGGCGTACAGTGAAATCGGTGAGGTTAAAACTGCCGGTTGAAAGATTGGCAGCAGTCAGGGTGTCGTCTGAGTTAAAGCCAGCGTTAGACGTAACTGGGCCGGAGAACGTGGTTTGAGCCATGATTTTTCCTTACATACAAGTTAGGCGCATTAGTCTGTATGTCGTCAGCCGGGGCTGTCTAATGCACCGGAAAGCCCGGAGTGGCTGCAATATACACCAAAAGAAAAGGGGGCGCAAGCCCCCTTTTCAATTAATCCACTGGAGTGGATTAGGCTCCTGCGGAACCATAAATGCCACGTGGGTCGGACCAGCCAAAGCTGTACCGTTCCCGTGCTTTATAGCGCACATTGCCCGTGTCAAAGTCGCCTTCAAAAGCGGTTTTGATGGGAGAGCGGTTGAACATTTTCAAGCCGTTTGGAGCATCGGTCATGAGGAACCATGCATCCGTATCGGTCAAAAAGTGGTTTACCGCATAGCCTTCAGGAATCATGCCCATCGATTTGATGGCGTTGATGTCATTGTCGGCAGTGGCTGTGCGAAGCGTGGTCTTCATCAGACGTTCAGCAGTAAACTGCTGTTCTTTTGGAATCACAAGTTTACGGGCTTGAATGGCGATTTTAAGGCCGCGCTCATCCGTGAAACTTGCAACGTCGATGATACCCTGCTCAAGGGAAGTTTCATTCAAGTCAGCCTGTGTGGTAGGCGTGTTGCTGAAATTTGGCCCCAAAGCAGTTGGGTGGGCAGAGTTGCACAGGGAAACACCATCGCCGCCGTTGTAGCTGCCGCCGGTATTAAACGCTTGGTTCAATACAGAAGCTGCTTTGACCTGCTTGGTGTTGGCCATAGAACGAGCCAACGCCTTGGTGTAGCGCCCAGACAGTCGGTCATAGAGGTTGTCCTCAATGGCCTCTTCGGTCAGGGCAAATGCCATTGCAATGGTCTCATGAGTGTACCGAGCCGTGAATGATTCCTGAGCAGAATCATACGAGACACCGGAGCCCTCATTCTTGACCGGAGCAGCACCAAAGCCAGTGAGCATGACCTCTTCTTCAAATGCGCGGTCAGAACTCTCCACTGAGAAGATTTCTGTGTGCTCATTTTCGTAGCGGTCATATTCCATTCCAAACAGTGCGTTTAGTCCGGGCTCAAGTTCTTTTACAAGTTGTGAACGAGAAATTGCCATGATTTAGCTCCTTATGCTATGCCAGCCACACCAACACTGCCGTATTGATGGGTATTGATTTTTACAACTGCCACAGCGTAGGCCCCTAGCTCATTACTGGGGCTGGCAAGAAGGCCACAGATCTTCAACGCAAGCGTAGAAGTGACTGCTGCGCTTGATCCCAGCAAGGTACTAGCAGACACACCAGTGGTGGTGCTTCCGGTTGTACTTGTGGTAATGGCTGCATTTAGCCCAACCATAGCCTGCGTCATAGCAGTGGAATCAAACTGAATCAAGAACTGTTGGCTTGGATCGTCAAACACGTCAGCAGTAATCACCCCAGTGGTGATATTTGTGCTGGCCGGGTAGAAGTTTTTCCAAACGTACTTTCCGGTAGTTGGATCCGTGTAGTTACAGCCGTTGAACACACCGATAGCCGTTGCATGCGAAAGTGCAACAAACTTGACGATATATCCACCAGCCAGAGCTACCAAGTCTCCTTGAAAAATGCTTGTGCCGTAGTTGTCTGAAATCTGGTATCCAGAGCTTTTTTGAGCCCCGGTAGCAGATAGGTTTCCAACTGGGCGCAAACCAAAGGGTTTATCTGTATTTGCCATTTAAGTGTCCTAAAAAATTAACGACTTCCAAAGGTGGTACGGGAGGTCCGTTCCGGGTTTTGAATACGCATTGAAGAGTGTGCGTTCTCACGCAGCATCTCATTGTCCACTGCTTCCAGTTGTTCCCTTGACCGTTTTTGGTAGTAATCGTTGCGTTCCTTGATAGTCTCCAACGGAATGCGGGCAAGCATTAAGCCGCCCACGGCAACAACACCCGCATGCCTGCCACTATCAATGGTTGGCATTGTGTCGCGGTGCTCTTCGTCAAGCTCTTCGTTTCGGACTAGTTCATAGCCCTCGCGCAAGCGCCCGTAGACGTGCTGTTTATCCTCATATCCGTTGACTTCTGCACGAATCCAACGATGTTTAAACCCTTCGGGTGCGGGCGGCGCATCAAGACGAGAGGGGGGAGCCCATGGCTTGCGACGAGTTTCCTTTTCGCGTGTAACGCGAGGGCCTTTGTCGATGGTGATTTCTTTGCTCATGTTCAATCCTTCACGTATTTTGCGTATTCCTCAAGAGGAACATTCAACTTTTTGGCAATAGCAACCTGACTCGGTGATAGCCGGACAGTTCTGCGCGCTCCATTCACCCCGGAACTCCGGGTAGCAGGTGCAACAGCAGGCGCGATACGCTGTTGTCTGGTATTTGATTCTCCTACAAAACGCTTGGGAAGTTCTTCTCGAAGCCTTTTGTCCAGTTCAGTATAGTACTCATCTGAGTTCGGGTCAACACCCTCCTGTTCAATCATGGTTTGGTGTATGCCCCAAGCAGCATAGGTCATCATTCTATCCTGCCCAAACCAAGGATTGCGTTCCGCCCAGTTTTCCGCCTTGGGACTCGGAGGGGGCTTAGGAGGAGGCGCTTGTTGGGCCTGCGGCTGCGGCTGTTGTTGATACTGCTGCTTTTGAATATTCTCGCCCTGAGACTGAAGCCAGCCCGCCACTTGGCGTTGCTCCATGCCCATTTCAGCGAGTCGCTGCTGGGCCTCGGTCTCAGTATCTATATCCCCCTCTTCCCGGGCTTTTCGAATAATAGTTTTTAGGGTGGCCTGCTGACCTTCAAGGCGAGTTTTTGTTTCGCTCAGACGGTTGTAGTCAGTATGGACAAGCTTCTGCTGTAGGTCATTGGTCTGGTTTTGCAGGCCTCTGGCGTACTCCACTGCTGCCTGTTCCCTGCGCTCCGACTCGCGCATTCGGGCAGTGAGCTTTGAGATTCTCCTCTGCACCGAGTCATTTACGGCTTCCAGTTCGGAACGATGGCCTTCCGATTCAATCGGGGCCGGTTTATTGTCTTTTTCGACGGGAGCATCAATTACGGCCACGTCTGTGGCCACTTCGTTCTCTCCGAGGTCAAATTCCAGTTGGCTGTCTTGTACTGTGTTCATATAAAGCCTTACATGTGCATGATGTCTTCAGGATCGTGGATTGTGGCAAGTATCTCGTCATCATTGAGGATGCGAATCTCGCCACCGTCAATATTCATCCTTGCCCCGGCATACCGTCCAAATATGATCCAGTCGCCCTTTTTGCACCATGGACCTGTTGGGAATTTGACAGTATCGGCATAGGCCAAAGGTCCCACCGACAGGACATACCCGCATGTAGTAGACACCTGCTGTCGTTCAATGGTCTGATCAGCCAGAACGATGCCGCCTTTGGACTTATTTGCACCCCGGTAGGGTAGGATGACGATTCGCCAGCCCGTAGGCGTTGGAATACGATCAATCACGGACTCACTAAGGCTCTCGGTCCTCAGTTTGCCATCTGAAGTATAGGCATCGGTCAGTTCCGGCGTCTTCTCCGCCGCATCCTTCGCCCATTTTTCCTCTAAAGCAGTTACTGTCATTTGCACTCCTAGTCGATTGGGTATTTTTTAAGAAGATCTGAGATCACATCTTCCACAAAGGTATAACCTTCCAACCGGCCCAGCAAATGTTTGTACTGCTCCATGTCACGCGCTTTCCCCGCAAGTATTAAGCTTTCGGTGTCTTTGCGTAGCAGCCTAAGCTGCTTGTACAAGCTTTCTGTAAATTCAAGCATGGATTGATCCAATGAAGCAGACAGTTAGGCCCCTGTCCGAGGGTTACAAGCGTAGTTTACGCTATTTTGACCTTTTGCAACGCATCTTTCCTCAAAATATAGGTAGGTTTGTTAACTTGTATGCCTTTTTGGGGTGTTTTTCCCTGTTTTGGCATGGGTTTTGGGGGTGTTTTCTGCGATTTATTGGACATTTGTTGCTCCATTATTCATCTTCATCAAGGCCAATTGGTCCCTGTTGGCGGCTATTTGCTGCTGCGAATTTAGCCGTGCCTGCTCTTCTGTCACGTTATTCTGCTCCTGCTGCTGGTCAAGTTGCAGTTTGGACTGGTCTATCTGCAAACGGCCCTGATCTCGCTGGGAATTTTGAGACAATTCCTGCTTTTTCAGTTCTATCAAGGGATCCGGGGGCTGCGGCTGGTTCTCACCCGACAATTCCGCTTGCTGTTGCCTGATAAGTTGGAAGAACTCCACAATCTTGAGTGCGATCATGGCTTCCCGTTGTAGCCCGGACACCATTTTATCGGGGTCAGTGCCATATTGACGGAACAACTCGGCCTCAACAAACTCCTCTGCCTTTAAACGCATGTGGTCAAAGATGTGTTTCTGCAAGGCCATTGCTGCTGCCGGAGAAGCACTGACCAGTGGGGACAATCCAAAGATCAAATGCGTCATGATATGGGCATCGTGCTGCTGGCCAGCAAATGCCTTGAGCGGAGAGCCGTCCAAAACCTGCGAGTTCTCACTGGCAGGGTCTTTGGGCTTGTCCACATTCTGGCTAATTAAAATAGCGTCAATATCCCTGACGCCAATCGCTTCGTACATGCGCCTGAAAGCCTCGTACATGTTGTGCATCTGAGGCGCACTCTGCGCCATCTGCAATTGCGTCTGCGCCATGGTGATGCGCTGCGCCACAGAGAAGATGTTGGGGTCAGAAACCGGCAGTACATCCACACGTTCGTCAAAGTCCTTGCGTTTGATGGACCGCGACTCGCCCGGCACGTCATAGGGGTAGTCATCCGGCAGATATTCTGCAAATCCCTTGGCCAGCAACTGAAACTCAAGCTTCTGTGCATAGTGCAGCCGCTTGTGAATGGCCGACATGACCGAGGAGCCCTTTTCCAGCAATGCAATCGTGGTCCCAACCGCTGCATTTTGGTTGCTGTCGCCTACTTGCAGGTCCGTGATGGAAGCCATACGGCGACCCGCATCCACGCAAAACCCAAGCAGGGCCATCAAAGTCTGACTTGGCTCCTTGTACGGCAGCGGAAGCATGGAGCCCTGTAGCTCAACGCCACCTGCGTCCATGTCACGCCATTCTCCCGGCTGCAAGGGCACATCGTCGTTCATGATCCGAGCGCCTTTGGCCTTGAACCCCGCCGGAAGGTTGCTCAGAGTGCCTGCGTCCACCAACTGGCGCAGTGCAGCAGAAGCGGTCTTGCTCAAACCACCAATCAACTGCAAAAACCCTAGGCCATAGGCCCCCGGTCCTTGGACAAGCTGGTAGTGGATGTAGTACTCCTGCCGTTCCTGTTTATTGCCGTCCTCTTTCCAGTTTCTACGCACACCAATGGTCTTGCCAGAGGACTCATCCAACGTAATCACATAGGGCAGCTTGATTCCCGTGGGTTCTCCCTCGTCATCCACGTCCTCAAAGCCCGGCAAGTCATAGTCCACCTGAAACTCAAGCAGGATGATCTCCTCCTCTTCCCCACTGGGTTGTAGGCCGGTGATCTTGTTGACTTGGTCCCTGATTTCGGTGGTCTGCGTGTCCTGTTCAGAGGAGGCGGCATCGATGTACTGCCCGTTGACCACGGCCTTGCGATAGGCGTTCATGGACATCGGAACCCGGCACGTGATGCGCTCACATTTGCTCATTACAGACGAGCCACCGTAGGGAATGTAGAGGTTGTCCGGCAGCACCAAGGCACTTACCATGCGCTGCTGGTTTTGGTCAAAGTAGATCTTCTTGAATGCCGAGCCGCCATAGCCCACATAGAACAGCATCTGGTCAAAGTCGGGGGTGTACTCCTGCATCACCGTGGTGATCTGGTAGTTCATGAAGTCCGCTACCCGTTCGGCCTGCATGGTACGTTCGCGTGTCTCTTTCCCCAGCACCTGAGTACGCACGGGCCCGCCCGAGGGGAGCAATTCTTTCAGGGCCTGTGCCTGAAATTGCACAATGCTCTCCGACAGGAGTGGGTGCTGGACGCCACACGCACCACGGAAGGGACGGGTGCGCTCCTCATTGGTAAAGCCCAGTAGCTCTAGGCCCTTGCCATACTGATCTTCCCAGTCCTTGCGTGAAGATTTGTCCGCCTCAAACAGCATCATCAACTCACTGGAGATAGCGGTCAAGGTGCTGTCATCTAGGCCCTCGGCAAGGTTGGCTCCGTAGGGCAGTTCGTCGCCCTCCGCACCAATCTCTACTGTGGCCCCGCCGTCCTCATCAAGAATAATCTCAATGTCCGGCATGTCCATGCCATCATCCACTTCAATGTCGATGGGGCTTGTGTTTTTTTCAATTGGCATGTTGCATCCTTAGAGGTACTTGCGATTATCGTTGGATTCTCGTTCCATGAAACCGCCTTTGGCACGTTTCTGAGGCGTAGTGACGTTCTTGAGTGCTTGCTGAAGGAGTTCGCTCAGAGTATCCCCATTCCCCACTAAAAGGGAAGACTTTTCGTTTAATCTAACTGCTTCTTCCACAACCTTACGCAAGCCTTCCGCTTTATCTCCATAAAGTGTTTTTAACAATGTCATGTGCCTAAGGAATTGGTCATGTTTTTTTGCATCGGTAGTTGAACTAAGCAAATCCTCAACACGTCTCATGTTTGCAGACATGCCAATTTCAATTACTCCTGCTGGTTGTTGCCTGTCTCTGGGTATCTGCCTCATCCCTAATTGTTTTAAATGGGATATTTCTCTAAGGCCCCCATATAAGTGATCAAGGTCCTTAACATGCTCTTGGATTGCGGGAAGTGCAGGGTTGTTGGCAAAATCGTAAGAATTATTTCTTCCCGCTATGTCAACAATATCGTGGACTTCGTTATAACCGCGAGTCCCTTTTGATTGCACACTAACTTGGGCAACAGGGCGGGCTTTTTTACCGTCATTAGTCAGCACTATAGACAACCTCCTGTCTCCGCTCCCGTAGCCGAATGCATTTTGCTCATGCCGTGTGCACCACCCACCATCACAGCCCACATCAGTAACTATTCCTGCAAGTTCCTGATTTTTTGATTTAGTCAAATCAGGGATATAAACGCTTATGTACTTGTTATCAGACAAGAACTCTCTTTCAAACCGAGGGTCCGTGCGAAGAGCCGTGGTGGCCATGCCTTGCCTAGCCTGTTCTTGCCATCCTGTAAATCGGGCTACGCGATTAGACGCCGCCGCAACATTTAATTTTGCCAACGTGTCATCTGGAAGCAAAAACTCCGGGGGTATTTTAACGCCGGGCTGTCCATAGGCCGAGTATTGACCCCCTGATTGACGAATCTCCAACATCTTGTCGCGCAACTCTTCCAACTTTAGGTTTTTTACCATGTCAGGAGAAAAGTCCATTGCCCGTGCTTCTGGATTGGTTGCTACAAGGCCGCGCATACTTATAGGCACTCTGTTTGGCGATAAATCCGCTATGGCCTCTGGGTAAGCAGAGAGGTCTGTTAGGTCCTCAATGCGTTGCCCATACTCTGTTTTTGCCATGCCATATCTAGAAAACCCCTCAACTTCGCGTGTGTTTTTTAGGTCAGGTTGTTTTTTTAATAGATACTTCTCAAGGGCATTGTCAGCAGCTACATCAAGGCGGAGGTCTTTAGGTGCAAGATGTAACAGTTTGCCCTCATCCGCAGCCCTGACAAGCTGATCACTGGGGCTTGCAAAATCTGAACGTAAATAACGGGAAAAGGTTTTTAGGAACCAACTATTTAGTGCCGGATCTTCAAGACTAGAAGGAAATCCTGTCATGTTTCTGGTAAGAGATTGAGTAATATCCAAGTTTAGAAGGTTGGATACCTCATCCCTCGGTGCAAGATAAGATGCAGAAAAGTCTTTAAACTCTGGGGTTTTTCTTATTCCCTTGTAGTCCCATGAATTTAAATCAGGGTTTTTAGCAAAAAACGCATCGTTTTTTGTTTTGTCCATTGAAAGCAAAAAGTTGTCCGTCATAATATCCGCTGGGGGCTCTCGGACAGGGGACATGACCGTTGGTGTGCCCTTTGCACGGACGGCGTAGCTTGCTCCGGGAGCCGCAAGCTGCTGGTTGTACTGTTGGAAGTCCTTGGCCAGCATCTTTGCTGCTTCCCCGGTCTTTTCGGCTACTTTTGCTGCTCCGCGCACGGGGGCGGCGGGGTTGATAAAGTTAGAACCAAGGTCCCCTAGCTCATAAAACCCCTTTAATGTGGGGTCAGTAGGGGGCGCTTGACGAATTCCAAGCTGCGTCATCTTGTTTTTGATGAATTCGCTTGTCCCAAACTGTCCCGCAGGCGCTTGGCCCGTCAAACCCTGCCTCGCCAGCATAACTAGGTCCATGGGCGCACCAGCTAGGTTATAGGGCAGGTTAGTTAGGCCCTTGGCCGCTGCTGTGTAGGCTTCGCCCGAGGCCAAAGCGTCCGAAATCGGGCCTCTTTGCCGGTTCATGCCAGAGGACTGGGCCCTGAATGACGGTTTCGACGCTGCGTCTATCTCTTCCTGAGATATTTCCCCTTCCTCGGGGCTGCCTTTGGCGCGATTGACAGTGTTAATCCCCTTTTTAACAAGGAATTTTTTAAGTTTTTGTGCCGCATTGTCCAACATGCCCGGTTCTTTAGATTGCCCTTCCCAAACACCTCCATAAGGCACAGAGGACTGCGTAAAATAATAGTCAATTAAACTAGGGTCTTTTTTCAACATCTTTTTGCCCACTTCCGTGTCAACAAACGATGTTCCCTTAGGGTGCATTCCTTCATATCCCGCCAAATTAGCAATTTGTTCTTCTTGCGACCTATTTGGGTCAAGGCCCCAGTAAGAAGTAGCTAAACTATTTGGCGCGGACCCCTTGCGTACTTTTGAGTCCGGTTGAAATTCTTCCATTATTTCTTTAAGCCGCCTTCTCGCTAACCAATCACGGCCAACCGCCTCATTAACCATCTTATCCTTGCCCAACAAAGAGCGTTTATCTGCAACTGCCCTTTGGTGATAAGCTTCATGCGCTTGAGTATTCACCCTATCCATAGCACTTTTGGGATCTTGCGGAGTATCTTTATCCCCTGAAATAACAATCTGCCCTTTAAGCGGACCAGATGTATAGGTCCATCCCCCTACGTTTAGGTCGTAGTTTATGTACCGAGGAGGAGGTGCGTTAGAGGTAACACTACTAGCTGGCAACGATGCGTTGGATTCTTTCAACAACTCTGCTAACTGCTTAGACGCAACTGTTTTAGAGTTCCGTATATATCTGCCTTCATCCCCCACTTCTCCACTACCCATCCCTTCGGAAATCTTTTCATCAAAGGAAGGCTCCTTGTCTTTTTTAAATTTTATTTCGCCCTCCTCAGGGCTGCCTTTGAAACGATTGACTTCTTGCCCTGCTAAAAGGTCAGGGGCGGCTGCGCCCATTGCCGCCGCAACTGCTGCGGTCCTGCGAAACGGGTCATATGCAGCAAAACTGGAGCGGACGTTATCTGATCCGGCAGGGAGCATGTACTGTGTCTGTGCCCCGCCCATGTCGGACATGTCGGTGACTTTTAACCTGTCTATCCCGTACCCCGGAAGCCGGTTTATTATTTCTCTTTCCCCAAGGTCCGAGAATGTTGTGCTTAAATTCTCCACGTCTGGGATTAACTTGCCGTTGGGGTATCGGGCTTGAGGTATCAATAGTTTCTGTATTTCTTCTTCGGGAAGATTTAGTTTTTTTGCCAAGTTATAGCCAAATTGACTGTTATTGCCAAGGTTATCCATGTCAGAGATTGTTAGCTGCTGCCCCCTTATCCTTAAAGGCATTATTCTCTGGCCATCGCCCTTGCGGTACTTACCATAAAGATTTGCTATCACTGGAAGCTCTGCGGCAAATACGGCCTTGTCAGGGTCAAAAGTTAGGAAGTCCTTGCTTGTTCCATGAAATACCTCGGTATCAAAGCCCATTGCCAGTGCTCTATCCATGGCAGTATTGTCTGGTGGCAACCCTAGTCCGCCCTGTTTAACCGGCAAAGCGGCATTGCGTTGAGCAATTGCCATACGAGCGACCCCTTCCGCGCCCGAGGATGAATCAACATTTGACACTGCCCTTTGGCGCTGCAAGTAGTCCTTACTTAGTTCCGCCGCTGATGCGGCGGGCTTTAGTGTTTTAGCACCCATGCCTACCAACCCTTTAAGTGCCTTGGCTGCTGGGCCAATCATGGAAACCCCACCAGTAACCATGCCCTGCTCACCACGGCCCATGATCTTTTTATAGTCCGGGTTCATGGGACTAAAGCCAAGCTGGTCAGGGGCTTCTCCTAGCATGCCTTGCACAAAAGAATAGGTCTGCGGGTCAGGCAATGTGTTGACATCATTCGACCTATTGGCTTGCAGGGCCTTGGTCCTTGCAACCTGCCGGGCAAGGTTTGGATTTCCAAAGGCTGGACGGCTTGCTGCGTCTATCTCTTCTTGGGTTAGTTCCATCTCTCCGCCCCCGGCCATGCGTTTGACAGGGGAGGCTGCTGCTACCCGCTCTGCAAAGGGGGACTGGATCTTAAAGTCAAAGTCCGCGAGGGCGGACCGGGCACTGGGGCCGGTCAGGAATTGGGTAACGTCATCATCTTCGCGGGCCGCGCTAAGTCTACGGGGCTCGTCGCCAGAGATGCGTAGCTCGTCCTCATCATCTTCCTGCGGAGCGGGATTGGTGGTTTCGCCCAGAAAGCTCAGGGCCATTGCGGCCTGATAACTTGGGCCAAGGGCCGAGAGCCTGTCTTCTGCTTGCGCTCCGGGTCCCACTGTTTCACGTGAAACAGTGGGCCTGTTTGCCGGGGCGACTGGAACAGAAGGTGCACCTGCCGCCTGTCTAGGTGCGGGGGCCACGTCAGAGGGAGCGGGGGCCTTGGCCACTGCTGTCTCCGTTCCCATAACCTTCTTCACATAATTCTGCGTCTCTTGCGGCAGCCCGGCCTCATCGGCCCCGGCATCCAGCCACTTCTGGGTATTTCCCGGGCCCCAGTTGTAGGCTATGGCAGCAGTGCGCTTGTCCTTGAACTTGTCCAGCATGGCCTTCAGGTAGTC
>Ga0222713_10001671_pt1 | contig 24603 bp, 21 predicted proteins | sample C33_649DmetaG_FD_165061 | JGI IMG/M metagenome (GOLD analysis project Ga0222713, IMG submission 165061) | Estuarine water microbial communities from San Francisco Bay, California, United States - C33_649D | ecosystem: Environmental > Aquatic > Marine > Unclassified | place: USA: California...
TTTTAATTTCTTTTTGCTTTTCTTCTAAGATGGCTTTTCTAGAAACAACAATATTACCCTTTGCATAATCCATTTTAAGAATTTCAAAAGTTTCTTCAGTCTTGATAAGATGACTTACATCACGAACAGGACGAACGTCTACTTGGCTGAGTGGAAGAAAGGCATTAGTGCCCATAACTTTTACATAAAGCCCAGCCTTAGCCTTGCCAACAATAAATCCTTTAACTTTTTCTTTATTATCGTAAATTTTTTGAAGTTTTTCCCATGATTTCATTTTAATAGCTTTTTCATGAGATATTTTAACATTGCCTTCTCTGTCTTCTAATTTTTCGACAAAGACCTCTATTATTTGACCTTTTTTTAGATCGTCTGATGAACCGTTATTTAAAAACTCTTCTTTTGGAATTTGACCTTCGCTCTTATGACCAATATCAACAGTTACAAATTGATCTGTGATATTTAAAATTGTTCCAGGGATTATTTTATTATTAGTTATGGGGTCTTTAGATTGATAGTGTTGGTCTAGCAGTTTGCTATATTCGTCATTGGATATCATAATTTCATAGTTCGCCTTTCAAATTGTTAGGTTTTTTTAAAGTTTTATAAATAATTTTCAAGATAATTAGTTTGAAAGACTCTTAAAATCCTTAAAAAACTTAGGATAGCTTGTTTTTACACTAGATTTATCATCAATTTTATTATTTTTGAGGCATATAAGGTTAGCTATATAAAAAGCCATCACTATCCTATGGTCTTGATGATGATCAATTAAGGCCCCACCTTTTTTTAGCTCATGGTTGCCATATATATAAAGATCATACTCTTTTTTAATTTCGGCCCTTACTCCCATTCTTTGTAAGTTTTGTTGCACTAGTAAAAGCCTATTGCTTTCTTTGACTGTCAATTCTTTTAACCCTTTAAAAATAGTTGTTCCGTTAGCAAATGATGCTGCGATAGATAAGATAGGAATTTCATCCACTTGAGTGGGTATATCTCTTTCATCAAGCTTAGTTGCTCTTAGGTGTTTAGTTTGTATAACTTGTATATCAGCTACAGTTTCAAAATTAACATTCCTTTTATTAATAATCTTAATGTTGCCACCCATTTTTTTCAGGGTTTTTATAAAACCAATTCTGGTTTTGTTGAAAAGAATATTTTTAATTTCAAGTTTTGATCCAGGCTTCATACAAGCAGCGGCAATAAAAAATGCAGCGGAGGATGGATCGCCTGGTACATTGTAATTTATAGGTTTTAGATCTTTATCATTTTTCATCTCAATAAAGCGATATATTTTATTCTCCCTAACTTTTATATTATAACCCATGGCCTTCAGCATATTTTCAGTATGATCCCTTGTGGAGTTAAATTCTTTTAATTTTACCAATCCGTTGGTATTAAGCGCTGACAAAAGGATTGCACTTTTGATTTGTGCAGATGGTATTTTTATCTCATAACTAAGTGGTACTGGTTGACCTGTTCCCTGAATTTGGATTGGAGGAAATAATTCTTTTTTCAACTTAATTACAGCACCAATTCGTTCCAAGTGTGAAGTTACTCTTTTCATCGGACGTCCACTTAAAGATTTATCACCAATCAATGTTGCTTTTATGTTATTGCTTGAAATTAAACCTGATATAAGGCGAATACCTGTTCCCGAGTTACCAAAATCTAAATTAGTTTTAGGTTCAAAGAGCCCGCCAGGTGGAACTCCGAACACCATATATGTTTTATTCTTTTTTTTGATATTAGCGCCTAGTTCACACATAGCCTTAAGAGTATTTATAACATCCTCTCCCTCTAAAAGGTTTGTGATTTGAGACTTCCCAATTGCCTGACCAGCTAGTATTAAAATCCTATGACTGATAGACTTATCTCCAGGTGGAAAATATTTACCGTTTATGGTTTTTAATTTTGTTTTAGGCATAAGAAATTAACTATAATTTTCACCTAAATAAATCTTTTTTACAAATTTATCTGATGTTATTTCTTTAGGAGTTCCAGATTTAATTATTTCACCGTTATAAATTATATAGCTATAATCTACGATATTTAATGCCTCTCTTACGTTGTGATCTGTAATAATTACACCAACTTCTAATTTTTTCAAAAAATTTATAGTTGATTTAACTTCTTCAATTGCAATCGGATCAATACCGGCAAAGGGTTCATCAAGTAAAAGGAAAACCGGATTACTAGCTAATGCTCTTGCTATTTCAGTTCTTCTTCTTTCGCCCCCAGATAGAAATCTACCTTTTGTTTTAACAAAACCATTTAGGGAAAATTGTTCAATTAGATCATTGGTTACTATTTTAGAATTTTTACTATCGTGAAAAAGTTGTGCAATTGAAAGAATATTGTCGTAAACAGTCATGTCCCTAAATATTGATGGCTCTTGAGGTAGGTAAGAAATTCCTAATTTTGAACGCTCACTAAGATTCAATCGCGTAAGTTGTTTTTTATTTAAAAAAATTTCTCCCTTATCAGGGTTTAAAAATCCTGTAATTATATTGAATAATGTTGTTTTCCCACTTCCATTTGGTCCTAATAAACCTGTAACTTTTTTACTTTCAAAATTTATATTAATTTTTTTGAGAGCCTCTTTAGATTTAAAGCTTTTGCTTACATCTAAGAGATTAATTATTTGCATCGTTTTCGATTAAAACTTCTACTATTGATTCTTTAGAATTGGAGTTCAAGGTTCTTGTATTGTTATCTAAATCGACTATTAATTCATCACCTTTTAATAACCTGGTAGGAGATTCAATACTCACATTTCCATTTAGTTTTATAGTGTTACCATCTTTTGAGTATAAAGCGTAATCACCCTTAAAAATTTCATCCTTGAAATAAATAACTATATTTTTAAAGAATTCCACAATTGTAAAAACCTCACTATCATTTTCTTCAATATAGTTTGCTATCATTTTATCGGAGTATGCATCAACCTGATCGTTCTTGAAGTTTACATTTCCTGTTGCGGTATAAGTTTGATTTTCAGAATCCCATTCAATACCATCTTTTGCTTTAATATATCCCTTAGAATTGGAGTTTTGACTAACGGTAAAAATTAGTAAAAGTATGAAAATAAAAAGTTTATTCATCAAATGTAAATATTGATTCCCCCAAAAAATAAATCTTTCCCTCAACTCCAACGTTTTTGAATCCATTAGAATTCATTTTCCCAGATGAATTTATCACTTCAACAGGCCTGTCACTATAAGAAACTTCAGATTTGATATTTATATAAATGTCTTCTCCATAAATTTTATAAACTTTATTTTCAAGGTATGAGTTGCCTTCTAAAAAGATATTGTCATCATCAAGTTTATTTAGTTTTTCAGAGCCAAAGCTAGTAATTCCATACTTACCTAATGCTATGCTAGAAAAATTTTCAATGCTTATATTTTTTTTTTGAATTTCTTCAAACGTCTCTTTAGAGTTAATATAAATAATAATAATTTGAGCTATTAGAATTAAAAAAATTAATAAATTAAGAGGACGTGTAAGAAAACTATATTTATTCATTATCTAGACACTTCTTCAAATTAACAATTCCAATAGCTTTTTTTCCTTTTGCAATAATGAGAGAGGTTATTGAATTTTTATTCATTAGGGCAATTGCCGAAGAGATTAACATATTTTCATTAGCAAGAATTGGTTTTGGTTGCATAATTCTTTGAACATTGTTTTCAAGATTTAGTTTATTTATTGATCTTCGAAGGTCTCCATCCGTTATGATTCCTTTAATATTCTTATTTCTATCTAAAACTAATGCGCAACCATATTTTTTTTCAGTCATCACCAATACAGCGTTAATTATATTACTTGATAGGTTAACAATTGGTAAATCTGAGTCCATTATCTCTTTAAGTGTTTTAAGTTTTTTACCAATTTTTCCTCCTGGGTGCAGTTCTTTAAATGATTTCCTATCAAATTTTCTTAAACTCAGCACTGTGCAGCAAAGTGCATCCCCTAAGGCTAAAGATAGCGTAGTCGAGGTGGTAGGAATGATATTCAAAATATCTGCCTCTTTATGGGCAGGAAGAGTTAATTTAATATCAGACGATTTAGCTAACAGACTATTTTTATTGGATGTGATTGAAATAATTTTATTATTCATTTTTTTTGCAAAATTAATCAAATCATTTAACTCATGAGTTTCTCCCGAATTTGATAAGATTATAAGTAGGTCGCTCTTGCTAATTACACCTAGGTCGCCGTGACTAGCGTCGACAGGGTTTAAAAAAAGAGACTGTTTCCCAGTGGAGGTAAATGAGGCTGCAATTTTGGCAGCAATAATTCCACTTTTGCCTATGCCGGAGATGATAATTTTGCCTTCAGTCTTTAATATTAATTTCACTGCTTTTTCAAAACTATCTCCAAGATGTTCAGCTAAAGACTTTATCGCATTGGACTCTGTAAGGAGAGTCTGTTTACCAATTTTAATTATTTGATTATCTCTCATGTTTACTTATGTGCAAAAATATCAGTATCAACCCAGCCCATTAAATCTAACTCAACTCTAGCTTCCATAAATTTCATAATTTTATCAAAAATTTTCAATCTTTTTTGGTTTATAAGTTTTTCTTCTAAATTTTTTTTAAGATTTGATAAATAAATTATATCGTTAATTGCATATGAAATTTGTTTTTTTGAAAGTTTTTTTTGACTCCAGTCTGATGACTGTTCAGTTTTATCTAAGGTAATATTTAATAACTCACTTACTAAGTCTTTTAAACCATGTTTTGATGAGTATGTCCTCGTTAATTTAGATGCAACCTTTGTACAGAAAATATTTTTGACATTTATTTTTAGGTTTTCTTTTAGTATAGCCATATCAAATCTTGCGTAATGAAATATTTTTGTAATATTTTTATTTTCTAAAAGAAATTTAAGATTTGTGGAGTTTTTAGCATTAATTTCATCATCAAATTTGACTAAATAAATCTTTCCGCTTGCATCATTTTTCATTTGAATGAGGCATAGTCGATCTCTCTTAATATTTAAACCTAAAGTTTCAGTATCAATGGAAATTGATGATTTGAAAGAATTTAGTATATTCTTTGGTAGGTCATTATGGAATAATTGATAATTTGACATAATCGAGCATATATTTATATAAGATACTTATTGTAATGAAAAACAAAATTATATTAGTTCTAGGTTCTACTGGTTTTATAGGTAGAAGTCTTACTAAACGCCTATTGGCTGATGGTAATAAAATTATATGCCCCGTTAGAAATCCAGATAGGGTAAAAAGGAATATTCTCTCAGGAGATATTGGCCAGATAGAAATTGTTTCTTTTGATCTAAGTAATCCATCAGCGCTTCAGGAATATGTCCGAAAATCAGACCTTGTAATCAACCTAATAGGTTTACTTTATGAAAAAAGAAACTTTTCGTTTGAATCCGCTCACTATCTTTTACCAAAGACTATCAGTCTATTAGCTACTAAATACGAAAAGCCTTTTTTACATGTTTCTAGCTTAGGCTCCACATTTAATACTAGGTCAAATTACCTTTATTCTAAAAAACTTGGTGAGGAGTTTATTGAAAATAATAATTCTAATTATGTGATTATACGACCAAGTATTGTATTTGGTGAGGAAGATAATTTTATAAATCAGTTTGGGAGAATGGCCAAGATATTACCCATTCTTCCATTGTATAAGAAAGGAAAAACTAAATTCCAGCCAATTTATATCAATGATTTAACATTAATGATTTCAAACATCATAAATAATTTTGATATTTATAAAAATAAAAATTTGCCTGCGGCGGGTAAAAATATATTTTCTTTTAAAGATATACTTAATCATATTTTTCTAACTCTTTCCAAGAAGCCAAAGTTTTTAAATATTCCCTCTTTTATTGGAATACTGCAGGGAAAGCTTATGGAAAAACTACCTAAACCTATTTTTACATATGATCAGTTTGTTACGCTTGATCATGATAGTATCTCAGATGATGCTGAAAATGTTGTGTCGTCAATTATAGATCGCGATTTAGCAGATATGAAAATCATTTCCTCCCTGTATCTTCAAAAATTTGTAGATAGAGTTTAACCAAAAAACGTTAATATAATTATACCCAATAATAATCTATAAATTATGAAAGGCTTAAAGCTAATATTGTTAATTAATTTAATAAAAAAAATTATTGTAATCAGCGCAAATACAAATGATGCAAAAAAAATCAATATGACACTAAAATCGAGGTAAAATTCATCAATATCTATAGTATTCCCTAAAAAAGAAATACTAATAATTGGTAGCCCTAAATAAAGACTAAGAATAGAAGCGTCTCTTCTATTTTCATTAAATAATAAGAATGCTGTTATGCAAGCACCTGATCTGCTAAAACCAGGAATAAATGCTAAACATTGAAATATTCCTGCTAATAGAAATTTATAGATTCTATTTTTAATAATTAATTTAAAGGAACTTGCTTCAGCGAAATATAACAATAAGGCTCCAAGTATAGAGGAAAGGCCAATAATTTTTAAATTAACTCCAGAATGGTCAAAAAATTTTAGAATTAACCCTACTAGTATTGCAGGTACAGTTGCTATGCAAATTGGAAAAAAATTAAGTTTAACGTTGCTTAATTTAAAGTAACCATTTGAATATAGATATAAACAGAGGGCAATTAATGACCCTATATGGGCTGTTGTCTCATAATACAAATTTCTAGTATCCGCGCCGTTGTATAATATTTCTAAGATATTTAAATGTCCGCTTGAACTAATAGGTAAAAACTCTGTAACACCTTGAATAAAAGAATAAAAAAGGTAAAAGATGTATTTTTCTGTCATATAAAATTACTATTTAGTTATTTACAAATTATAAATATCTCTTTATACAATCAAATTCTAAATATTAGAGATAATTATAGTAATAAAATATTATTATGTTGGAATTTCATAAAAAAAAACAACAAAACCCAAGTAAATCAGATCCTCAAGAGCGAATTAAAAATTTTCAAGAGATATATAGTCAATTTAACACCGAAGACTCTATTAACCAATCATCTAGGTGTTCTCAATGTGGTGTACCATATTGCCAAATTCATTGCCCATTAAACAACAATATTCCTGATTGGCTTAAATACATCGCCGAGGATAGGCTTGAGGAGGCATATAATATTTCAACACTTACAAACGCATTTCCTGAGGTTTGTGGTAGGGTTTGCCCTCAAGATAGACTGTGTGAAGGAAATTGCGTAGTAGAGCAAGCAGGCTTTGGGGCCATTACAATCGGAAATTTAGAAAAATATTTGACGGAAGTTGCTTGGGAAAAAGGCTGGGTAAGAAAACTTTCATCCAAAATTTCTAAAAAGCAAAGTGTGGCTATTATTGGCTCTGGTCCAGCGGGTATGGCTGCAGCCACTTATTTAATTGAATTAGGTTACACAGTAGAAGTATTTGAAAAAAGTGATCGAGCGGGCGGTTTGATGATATATGGCATACCTAATTTTAAATTAGAAAAGCAAGTTGTAGAGAGAAGAACATCTTGGCTTTCTGATAGTGGAGTTAAGTTTAATTTAAATTGTCAGGTTGGAAAAAAAATTTCCTTTCAAGAACTAGAAAAAAACTTTGACGCTATTCTTGTTGCAACAGGGGTATACAAAGCAAGAAATTTAGACATTAATTCCTCTAATATTGATAATACTATTCCAGCGCTAGATTATTTAATTGAGAGCAATAAGGTAGGGTTAGGTGACCCTCCTTCTAAAAATATTCACCTTAATGCAAAGGATAAACACGTTGTAGTAATTGGCGGTGGAGATACAGCAATGGATTGTGTTCGTACAGCTATACGTCAAAATGCTAAGGAGGTAACTTGTCTTTATAGAAGAAATAAGGAAAATATGCCAGGCTCAGCAAGAGAAGTCTTAAATGCTGAACAGGAGGGTGTAAAGTTTAATTGGCTTTCAATCCCCTCTAAAATTATCAGCTCTAAGAACCTAGCTACTGATTTAACTTATAAGATTTCCACTCTAGGTGAGGTTGATGAAAGCGGAAGAAGAAAACCGATTGATACCGGAATAGAAAAGAAAATCAAAAGTGATTTAATTATACAGGCACTAGGGTTTGAACCTGAGAACTTGAATGATTTATTTGACACAAATCTCCAACTGACAAGCTGGAATACTCTAAAAGTCGATTTTAATAGATTTCAAACTAGTAACCCCAAAGTTTTTGCTGCGGGGGATATTGTTAGAGGTGCCTCTCTTGTCGTATGGGCAATCCATGACGGAAGAGAAGTGGCTAAATCAATTGATGCTTATTTAAGTACATCAAGAATAGAAAAAAAAGCATCATGATAAATAGGGAAATAGAGCTTTATTTATCCAATAGGGAAATACTAAAAGCTAATCATGTTTATAAAGAAAATCAAGAGCATGACAACTGTGGCGTAGGTTTAGTCGCCTCCATTAAAGGAGAGTCAAGAAGAGATATTGTTGAAAAAGGAATTGAGGCACTTAAAGCTGTCTATCATAGGGGTGCAGTTGATGCAGATGGTAAAACTGGTGATGGGGCGGGAATTATGCTCGAAGTATCAAATTCTTTTTTTAGCCAACAAGTTTTAAAAACTGGCCACTTGGCTAGTGAGACAACATTAATAGGCGTAGGAATGGTTTTTCTACCCAAAAGAGATTTTGGCGCTCAAGAAAAATGTCGGGCAATTGTTGAATACGAAATTATTAAATCTGGAATGAATTTATTCGGTTGGAGACAAGTACCGGTCAATACAGGAATTATTGGAGAAAAAGCTAATTATACTAAACCTGAAATTGAACAAATTATTTTTACCCCAAAAGAATCAAATCCTGATATTGAAAAAAAACTCTATTTGACTCGAAAAAGAATCGAAAAAAAAATAAAAGCATTAAGCATTAATGATTTCTATATTTGTTCCCTCTCCACTGAAACCATAGTTTACAAGGGTATGTTTCTGGCTGAACAGTTGTCAGATTTTTATCCAGACTTACTCGATAAAAGTTTTAAATCAAAATTTGCTATTTATCATCAAAGGTATTCTACAAATACATTCCCTACTTGGTCACTAGCCCAACCTTTTAGGATCCTGGCTCACAATGGAGAAATAAACACATTAAAAGGAAATATAAATTGGATGAGTGCGCATGAACCAAGAATAACCCACCCTTTTTTTAATGAAAAAATAAGTGATTTAAAACCAATTCTCGATCCTGATGCCTCTGACTCAGCGTCTCTAGACGCTGCCTTTGAACTTTTATTACAAACTGACCGAGACCTACCAATGGCAAAATCAATGATTATTCCTGAAGCATGGTCTAATCGACCAGATTTATCTGAAGAACTAAAAGATATGTATGCCTATTGTAATGCAGTAATTGAACCATGGGATGGCCCGGCTGCAGTATGTGGTAATTTTGGTGATTGGATAATATCTGGAATGGACAGGAATGGCTTACGCCCTTTGAGATACGTCATCACAAATGACAATTTATTAATTTCAGGATCAGAAATAGGAATGATTTATATTGAGGAAAAAAATATTCTCAAAAAAGGACGAGTCGGTCCAGGTGAGCTAATTGCAGTAAATTATAAAGAAAATAAATTTTATGAGAGTGCTGAATTAAAAGAAAAACTCAGTAAGAGGCACCCATACGGGAGTTGGAACCAAAAAACAATCCAACTAGATAAAATAATTGAATCTAAAAAATCAAAAATCAAAGTTAACGATTTTGATAAAGACTTAACTTATCAGATAGCAAAATCATTTAATATAACTTTGGAAACACTAGACTTACTACTTGATCCAATGGCAACCACAGCTCAAGAGGCAACTGGTTCAATGGGAGATGATGCCCCTCTTAGCGTTTTGACTGAACGATACAGAGGTTTACATAGTTTTTTTAAACAGAATTTTAGTCAAGTTACCAACCCACCAATTGACAGTCTTAGGGAGCAGGTCGTAATGAGTCTTAAAACTAGACTTGGCAATTTGGGTAATATAGTTGAAGAGGATGAAGAGCAATGTAATTTAGTTCTTTTAGAAAGTCCCGTTTTACTAAACAGTGAACTCAATGTCCTTAGAGAGCACCTTGCTCAAAATACAAGTGAAATTGATTGCACATACAATAAAAATGACAAAACTAATTTTTTACATGAAATTCAAAGAATATGCTCAGAAGCAGAACGCGCTGTAAGATCTGGTTCTCAACATATAATCATATCTGATAAGGGAGTCAATAAAGATAGGATTGCTCTTCCAATGATTTTAGCTACAAGTGCTGTCCATAGTTATTTGATTAAAAACAACCTTAGAACATTTACTTCTTTAAACGTATCTTCCTTGGAATGTTTAGATGTGCACTATTTTGCTGTGCTAATTGGTGTAGGCGCAACAACTGTAAATGCCTCTCTGATTGAAAATATTATTTCTGATAGATTAAATAAAAATATTTACAAGGGGGCAGATCATAAAACTTTAATTAATAACTATAAAAAAGCGATTGAAAAGGGCCTTAGAAAAATAATTAGCAAAATGGGAATTTCCATTGTTAGCTCCTATCGAGGTGGAAGAAATTTTGAGATTATAGGGCTTAGTAGAAGTATGGTTGAAAGTTTTTTCCCTGGAATGTCTTCTAGAATTTCAGGAATAGGTCTTGAGGGGTTAGAAAGAAGAATAAGAAATCAACACACTTCAGCCTTTAAAAATAATACTACGATTTTAGATATAGGCGGAGAATACCGATTTAGGGCAAATAGTGAATTACACGCTTATGAAGGAGCTTCAATTCATATGTTGCAAGAGGCGGTAACCAGAGACTCTTATAATTTGTATAAAAAATATGCATCAAGAGTTTATTCATCAAAACCAATCAACATAAGAGATCTCTTACAACTTACCAATAATAAAAACCCTATTAATATTGATTTGGTTCAAAGTATATCTGAAATTAGAAAAAGCTTTGTTTCACCGGGGATTTCATTAGGTGCATTAAGCCCCGAGGCGCATGAAACTCTAGCTATAGCTATGAATAGAATTGGATCTAAGTCTGATAGCGGCGAGGGAGGCGAAGACTCAAGACGTTACAAGCAATTAGAAAATGGAGACAATCCAAGCTCAGCCATAAAACAAGTTGCTAGCGGTAGGTTTGGAGTAACTGCCGAATATCTTAATAATTGTAATGAAATAGAAATTAAAATTGCTCAGGGGGCAAAACCAGGTGAAGGGGGCCAGTTACCAGGTTTTAAAGTTACTGATTTAATTGCTCGGTTAAGACATAGCACAAAAGGAGTGACATTAATAAGCCCACCTCCCCACCATGATATCTATTCCATCGAAGATTTGGCACAGCTGATTTATGATTTAAAACAAATTAATCCTGAAGCTAAAGTCTGTGTTAAGCTAGTAGCTCAGTCAGGAATTGGTACTGTTGCTGCAGGTGTTGCAAAAGCTAAAGCAGATGTAATTCTAGTTTCGGGTCATTCAGGAGGAACTGGTGCAAGTCCACAATCTAGTATTAAATATGCTGGTCTTCCTTGGGAGCTAGGCATAAGTGAGGTTCATCAAATTTTAGCTTTAAATGGTTTAAGAGATAAAGTTATACTTAGAACTGACGGAGGTATTAAAACAGGTAAAGATATTGTAATGGCTGCAATTCTTGGTGCGGAAGAGTATGGAATTGGTACTGCTTCTTTAGTGGCGATGGGTTGTATAATGGTCAGGCAATGCCATTCAAATACTTGCCCTGTTGGCGTTTGCACTCAAGATGAAGAGTTAAGATCGAAGTTTGGTGGCACACCAGAAAAGGTTGTAAATCTATTTTCATTTATTGCAGAGGAGGTAAGAGAAATACTAGCCTCATTAGGGTATAAATCTTTAAAAGATATAATAGGTAAAACTGAGCTTTTATCTCAAACTCATTATGGCTCAAGTGACTTAGATAATTTAGATCTAAACCCTATACTAACAAAAATTGATGGTGGCAAAAACTATGATTATCATTCAGAGAAAAAAAGAAATGATGTCCCGCCCACTTTAGACGATTTATTTGAAAAAGATGGTAAAGAGTTTATTTCTAAAGGTCAAAAAATAGAATTAACTTATAATATTCAAAATACACTCCGAACAATTGGAACAAAAATCTCTTCATTTATTACAAGAAAATATGGCATGAATTCTTTATCCGAAGATCACGTAACACTAAAGTTAAGAGGATCGGCCGGTCAATCGCTAGGGGCGTTTGCTGTGAAAGGCTTAACTTTAAAAGTTTTTGGAGATGCTAATGACTATGTTGGGAAGGGGCTCTCGGGTGGTAAAATAATTATTCAACCTAGAAATTCATTCACACAACCAAGTCATGACAATGTCATTATTGGCAATGTTACCTTATATGGAGCAACTGCAGGCAAATTATACGCTTCTGGTCAAGCAGGCGACAGATTTTGTGTAAGAAATTCAGGAGCACTTGCAGTAGTTGAGGGTTGTGGAACAAACGGATGTGAATATATGACTGGTGGTACTGCAATTATTTTAGGAAACATCGGGGATAATTTCGGGGCAGGGATGACTGGCGGATCGGCATTTATCTACAATAGTCAACAAAATTTACATCAAATGCTAAACACAGATACTATTAAAACTTATCAAGTGTCAGAAAATGACTGGAAAACTTATCTAAGTGATATTTTGAATGATTTTTATAAAGAAACTAAATCAAAAAGAGCACAATTTATTATTGAAAATTTTGAATTAGAAATTAAAAATTTTATTCATATAGTCCCAAATGAAGTTGTAGATAGACTTATGTTTCCTATCACGCCCTCTGCCAAAATAGCCTAAATAAACTTTATAATTGTTTTTAAACTTTCTTGGTCTGACATACTGTGGTCAGCGCTTTGAATTTTAATTATTTTTAATTTTTGAAAAATTGAATTGAATAAATAGTGATCATTATAATTCACTGGTACAGTTAAATCTTTTCCGCCATGAAATAAAAGAGTTTCACCATAGTATTTTTTTTTAGAGTTTTTTAAAATTGCACTTTTACTATTTTTAAATAGGGTTGGTGAATAATAGTATGAGAAATCTTTAGTAATTCTTTTTTTTATAACTATATTAGACTTAATTTTATTTTTTTGAGTTTGAGTTAATTTATTCCAAATTAGATCTGTTGTAAAATCTGGAGCTGCAGCAATACCTATAAGTTTAATTACTTTATCAGGGTATTCAGTAGCATATTTCATCGCAACCCATCCTCCCATACTACTTCCGATTAATATGAACTTTTGTAATTTATGATAGTTTACGACTGTTTTTAAATCTTCAATCCAGTCATTTATTCCAAAGTTAATTATATTTCCGTTTGATTTACCATGCCCTCTGAAATCAAAAGTAATAAAAGAATAATCATTTTTTTTGCAAAATTGGTTTAAAAACTGAGCCTTCTTACCATTCATATCGGACATTAAGCCGTGAAGGAAAATTATAGTTTTTTTATTCCTCTTGCTGAATCTATAGGCTATTTTAGTCTTATTTTTAGATATAAATTTTAATCTTGGCACTTTTAATAGATACAAAAAAAATTAGATGTTTACAAATCATTCCTAGTTTGGGTTTTGGTGGAGTAGAGACGGGAGTGAAAAATACTCATCAATATTTAATAAAAACAAAACAAATATCTTATATTTTATGTGAGAAGATATTTGATAATCATTTTAAAGATAACCCATTTATAATTCAGACTGGGAATTTAAGTTTTAAAAATCCTTTTCATTATTTTCGAATAAAATCAATTTTATTAAAGGTAATATTTAAAAATAAAATAAATGTTGTTCATATTTCGTCAAGGGCACCAAGTTTTTTTTATTCAAGTTTAATTAAAAAATACAAAGGAATTAAACTAGTTACTAGTTTTCATAATGAATATCAGCAAAATGGTTTTCTTAAAAGTTACTATAATAGATCTTTGCTAAAAGGAGATGTATTAATTTGTAACTCATACTTTGTAAAAAAATCTATTCTTGACAATTATAAAACTAATAAAAAAATTGAAGTAATAGAGCGAGGAATAGACACAAATTATTTTAAAACAAGTAAAATTAAATCTATAAATACCAAATTACCAATTTATATTCTTAATCCTTCTAGAGTATCTAGTTGGAAAGGGCATATACAGCTATTACAGAATTTTTTGATCATCCAAAAATCATTAGATTTGAAAATAATTTTCTTATTCATTTCTAGTCATATAAATAAGCATGAACTTGAATTAGATAGTTTTATTAATAAAAATAAAATTGACAAAAGTGTTCAATTTTTATCACCGTCAAATGATATTAAAAAATATTATTTGAAGTCACATTTGGTTATTAATTATTCCATAAGACCAGAGGGTTTTGGAAGAACAATCTCCGAAGCACTCTCAATGAACATACCTGCTATAGCACCTAATTATGGAGGCACTAAAGAACAATTATTAAAATTTAATAAAAAGTTATTGTTTCAAATTAACTCTCATAGCTCATTGGAAAAGACATTAAGATATGCAATTGCTAACCATAAAGAGATTGCACTAAAAGCTAGAAAGTATGTTTCGGATAATTACTCACTAGAAAGAATGATGAAAAAAACAATCAATGCATACCAAAAATAATATTTTGATTATCAAGCACGGGTCAATAGGCGACTTTGTTATGGCTCTCGGAGCAATTAAATCAATCAGAAACCACTATCAAGACTCAAGATTGGTATTGTTAACCACACCTTTGATTAAAAATCTTTTTTGTAAAATACCTGATATAGATGATTTTTTCTTGGATAATAGGAAATCATTGATAGATATTTTCAACTTTATCAAGCTTATTAAGAATAATAGATTTGATTGCATAATTGATTTACAGAACTCAAAGAGAACACAGCTTTATCATTTACTAACAAGGGTTATTTCACCAAAATCTAAGATTAATAGTTCTAAAAAATTTGCTCAATTAAGATATTTAATTCCAAATCATGGGAGTGAACATGTCTCAGTAGGTTTGAATAACCAAATCAAAATTTTAGGTATTAATAAATTTTCAAACCCTAGTTTACATTGGCTAATAGATAAAGAATTTAAAATACCTACCAAAAAAAAATTTATAGTTTTAATTCCAGGTACATCTATTTCAGGATCAAGAAAACAATGGTCTTCCAAAAATTTTGCAAAATTAAGTATATTTTTTAACGAAATGAATTTTGATACATTTGTTACTGGCGCATCATCAGATTTAGAACATGTTAATAAAATCGTAAAAGAAAGTGAAAATACTGCGATTGATGCAACTTCATTTTCTGATTTCCCAAAATTTTTAAAACTTTGCACTAATGCTTCACTAATTATTTCTGTTGATACTGGACCAGCACATATTGCAGCTTTGACTAATGCTAAAATGATATGGCTTGTTGCTGAAGGACCTTATGCAAAAGTTAATAAGCCAATTTCTAATAAAGTATTTGTAATTATTGATAAAAGTGTTCTAAATATAAACTTGGATAAAGTTAAAAAATTATCTTTAGAACTCCTGAATTAATTGAATTATTTCATTGTTTAAATTTGGTCCAACATTACTATTTATCTGCTTAATATTTTTAGCCATATAAGGAAAATATTCTTTTTTAATAAAATCAGCTTTGTTTTTTTTATCATAAATAATTATTAAATTTTTATCAAAAAAACTACCAACGTGTGAACAACCACACTCTGGTGTAATAATATTTCTGCTGATGCTGATTAAACTTGCCCAATTAATAAAATTTGGTTGAAAATAAATTTCAAAATTATTTATACGTCTGATTTTATCTATAAATATCTTTATACTATCACTTATTGAAAGTTCTGTAGTGAATATAATCTTAGGATAAGATATATATAGTTTTTGAATTAAATTTATAAGATCATCAACTATATACTCTTTATTTATCCATCTATTTGAAAGATGTATCAAAATATCATATTTGTTTTCAGTTCTTTTAACTGAATGAATTCTAGGCGGCATGGACGAAGAAAAACCTTCACTGATCAAAACCTGATTCATCATGAGAGTATGATGTTCAAGTTTATGAATATTATTTCTTTGAAAGATGTAATTATAATCAAAAAACAATTTATATATGGCATTTTTAATAAAATTAATTTTATTAATATCTTTGTATCTAGAAAGATATATGACATTTACTTTCCTTTTTGCCTTAATGAACAGTTTATAATTTCTATTTTTTAATGGAGAAAAATTTATTAGTAGGTCATAATGAATCTGATTTAATTTATATAAAAACTTTAAAGATTTTTTATAAATCATATAGTTATCAACAAAATCAATCATATTCATTATATCTTTAGAAATTTCGGCTATAATTAACGTAATTTTTGCATTTGGATGTTCGTTTTTTATTTTTTTCAATATTGGAAGTGTTAATAGGGTATCCCCTAGACGATCATCTCTTATAATACAAATATTTTTCATATAATTATCGCATTTTTTTATTTACAAGTTTAAAAATAATCATTAATTCTTTCTAAATGCAAAACAATTACTACTTGATAGTACGAATATAAATTCTTTGTCTCCCCATAATTTTAATTTTGAATAAACCTTATAACAAACCTAATAAATTTTCTCCTAGGCACAATATTAACAATTTTATAAAAGCAGAAAATGTTCGTGTGATATTAGATGATGGCGAACAACTTGGTGTGATGAAAAAAAATGAAGCAATAGATTTAGCTCGCCAGCGAGGTATGGATTTAGTTGAAATTGCAGCTAACAATAACCCACCAGTTTGTAAAATTGTTGATTATGGCAAGTTTAAATATCAGGAACAAAAAAAGAAAAATGAGGCCAAAAAAAAACAAAAAGTAATTGAGACAAAAGAGTTAAAAATTAGACCTGGTACAGGGGAGCACGATTATCAAGTAAAAATTAAAAGCGCCCAAAAATTCTTAAAAGAAGGTAACCGTGTTAAGTTCAGTTTAAGATTCAAAGGCAGAGAAATGGAGCATTCAAATTTAGGCATAAATATGTTAATTAGAGTTAAAAATGACTTAGCAGATTTAACTAGAGTTGAGTTAGAGCCAAAAATTGAAGGCAGGCAGGCTTTTCTTGTTGTTGCACCAAAATAGATAATGTGCTAAAAAACTCCTTCAGTCGAAGAGGCTTAAGGGTATGCCTCAAGATTTTTTATTAATTAAAACTTAGGAGATGAAATGCCCAAATTGAAAACAAAAAGCAGCGTAAAAAAACGCTTCAAAACTTCCTCTTCAGGAAAATTAATCGTTGGTAATGTCGGTAAACGACATGGAATGTCAAAAAGAACTAATTCGTTTATAAGAAGTTCAAAAGGTACACGAGTTTTATCAAAATCAGCATCAATCATAGTTGGATCAATGATGCCGTACTCAAAATAGATAGGAGAGGATTATGCCAAGAGTTAAAAGAGGTGTTACAGCGAGAGCTAAACACAAAAAAGTTTTTGAATATACAAAAGGTCATCGAGGTAGAAGAAAAAATGTTTTTCGTGTTGCAACCCAAAGCATGGATAAAGCATTACAGTATGCTTACAGAGATAGAAGAAATAAGAAAAGAGATTTTAGAGGTTTATGGATACAAAGAATTAATGCAGGTGTAAGGGAGTACGGTCTAACCTATGCAAAATTTATTGATGGTTTGAAAAAAGCTAATATCGAAATTAACAGAAAAATCTTATCTGAAATTGCTTTCCATGAACCAGTCGCATTTAAATCAATAGTTGAAAAAGCTAAGGCGAGTTTAGTAAACTAAACTAGAATTCTATGGACGTAAAAAAAGTCCTTAAAGCTGCAATAAAAGATCTACAATCGGCTATCACAGAGCATGATCTGTATGAGGTTAGGGTTTCTTATTTAGGCAAAAAGGGCAAAATAACAGAGCTGCTAAAATCTTTAAAAGATTTAAGCTTAGAAGATAAAAAATCTTTTGGTGCTGAATTGAATTCTGCACGCGAAAGTGTAGAGGTTTTTTATCAAGAGAGAATTAGTAAGATTAGAGGAGATGAAATCAATCAAAAACTGATAAACGAGTCGATTGATATAACCTTTCCTCCTCAAAATGCCATTATTGCAAAAGCCCACCCTATATCTAAAACTTTCGATGAAGTAATATCTATTTTTGGTTCAATGGGTTATGAAGTTGCAGAGGGGCCAGACATTGAAACAGATTTTTATAATTTTTCTGCACTAAATATACCTGAAGATCACCCTGCGAGGGAAATGCAAGATACTTTTTATGTTAATAGCTTAGATGAAAAAAATAACCCCTATGTTTTAAGAACGCATACAAGCCCTGTACAAATTAGAACTATGCTCAACTCCAAGCCTCCAATTAAAATTATTGCACCAGGTAGAACTTACAGATGCGACTCTGATACAACTCATTCACCAATGTTTCATCAAGTTGAAGGGTTGTTCATAAATGAATCTGCTACAATGGCTGATTTAAAAGGTACATTAGTTGAATTTTGTAGAAAATTTTTTAATGTTCAAGAATTAAAGGTAAGATTTAGACCAAGTTATTTTCCTTTTACTGAACCATCTGCTGAAATGGATATTGCTTATGAAATAATTAATGACCGACTTAGCATAGGCACTGGAAATAAATGGCTTGAAATTTTAGGTTGCGGTATGGTTAACCCAGCAGTTTTAGAAAATTGTAAAATTGACTCAAATAAATTCCAGGGTTTTGCTTTTGGAATGGGGTTAGATAGAATAACAATGCTAAAACATGGATTAACTGATATTAGATCTTTCTTTAATGGAAATTTAAACTGGATTTATAAAAATGGATTTGGGTTAGGTGATTTTTAATGAAATTTACTTATAATTGGTTGTTAGATCACCTAGACACTAAATATTCTGCAAATGAAATTGGTGAAATTTTAACTAGCATTGGTCTAGAGTTAGAAACTCTTACCGACTACAATGAAACACACTCTCAATTTGTTGTTGCTACAATTGATGAATTCAAAAAGCATCCTAATGCAGATAGGTTGAATCTTTGTATCGTGAATGACGGAAAAAAAACCTATCAAGTTGTATGTGGTGCTACTAATGTAAAAAAAGGACTCAAAGGTATATTTGCTAGAGATGGATTATTTATTCCTGGAACCAACATAACTCTTAAAAAAGGCAAAATTAGGGGTGAAGTTTCTGAAGGTATGCTTTTATCTGAAAGAGAGTTAGGTCTGAGCGATGATCATGAGGGAATTATTGAATTAAAAAAAAATTTTCCTAATGGGACAGATGCTGTAACTGCTCTTAATCTAAATGATCCCATTTTTGAAATTGGCCTTACTCCCAATAGAGGGGATTGTTTAGGCATCAGGGGCATTGCAAGAGATCTTGCCGCAAAGGGAATTGGTAAATTAAAACCTTTAAATTTTAATAAAATTAAAACACTAAACTTTGATAGTCCCATAAATTGGGCCATTGAAAAAGATGGAAACAGTTGTGAATATGTTGTCAGTCGCTATTTTAAGGATGTTAAGAATACTACTTCACCGGAATGGTTACAAAAAAAACTAACTAGTATTGGTCTCAGACCCATTAACGCCTTAGTTGATATAACAAATTTTATAACTATGGATATTGGTAGACCACTTCATGTATTTGATGCAGACAAGATTGGTAATAAACTTTTAATGAGAGTTTCAAAAGAGAGTGAAACCATCTATGCGCTTGATAATAAAGATTATAAGTTAAGTAACACTGTCACTGTTATAGCAGATGATAAAACCCCCCTTGCAATTGCAGGGATTATTGGCGGCTCTGATAGTGGGTGCACAATTGATACAAAAAATGTTTTCCTTGAAGTTGCAGTTTTTGATTCATCCAAGGTTGCAAAAGTCGGAAGAAAACTAGGTATTCACTCAGACGCAAGACAACGATTTGAGCGCGGACTCGATAAAGAAATGGTTTTAGATGGGCTAGAGTATGCCTCATTTTTAATTCAAAATATTTGTGGTGGATCTGTAAGTAAAAATGTTCACGCAGGAGATTTAAACAAGAGACAAGTATTAATTAAATATGAATTTAATTTACTAAATAAAAAAATTGGATTTGATATTTCAAGTAAGGAACAAATATCTATTTTAGAAAATCTTCAATTTAAAGTATCTCAATTAAATGAAAATCATTGCACATTAGAAGTGCCCACATGGAGAAATGATATAAATAAGCCGATTGATATTATTGAAGAAGTAATTCGTATTTATGGTTATGACCATATTCCTTCAAATATACCCTTACCCTCAAAAGAAGAAATAAGTAATGTAGAAAAATCAACCGTTAATAAAAAACATAAAATTATTCAAAAAATAAAAAAAATAATGATATCTCAAAATTTTTCTGAAATTATTACATTTTCCTTTCATTCAAATTTAGCACACCATTTAACTCAAGGAGACCCAAGTTTAAAAGTTACTAATGCAATAAGTGATGAATATTCATATATGAGAAATACAATGTTATGCAACCATTTAGAGGTTATTGAAAATAATCGAAAAAAGGGAATTGATATTTTAAACACTTTTGAGATGGGGCCAATTTATCACTCCTCTACCTCTCAAGAAAATATACTTCTTGCCTTAACAGTGAATAATTTTAATCAAAATAATGTTTTTAAAATTGAGAAAGTTGATTTTTATTCCTTAAGTTCAACGGTTTCATTTATTTTGGCTAATCTTAATTTTGACATAAAGCAATTTAATATTATAAGATGTAGTTCACCGTTATTTCATCCAGGCCAATCAGCAGAACTTTTCATGGGAAAAAAAATTGTTGCTAGATATGGTAAAATTCATCCATCTCTTCTTAATGAGTATACCAAACTTAATGATATATTTGGTATTGAGCTTTTTTATGAAAACCTTCCTATTGATACAATACTTAATAAGAAAATATCTAAATTATTTGAGTCTAGTTTCCAATATAGTGAAAAAGATTTCTCATTTATATTTGATCGAAATCAAAACCTTTTTGAAGTGTATAGAGTGCTTCTAGGCATTGATAAAAATTTGATTAAAAATATTGAGTTTTTTGATCAGTACTCCTCAAAAGAAATTGGAGAAGACAAGAAGAGTGTTACATTTAAAGTTACTTTGCAATCAAATGAAAAAACTTTAGATGAGAAAGACTTGGATAGTATTCATAAAAATATTATTGAAAAAGTAACTTCAAAATTTGATGCTAAATTAAGATCATAATGGAAATTTCTAAAATCAGAAATTTTTCCATTGTGGCTCATATAGATCATGGAAAATCAACATTAGCTGACCGTATAATCGAAATTTGTGGTGGAATGAATGAAAGAACAAAAAAAGATCAAATTCTCGACTCTATGGATATTGAGAGAGAAAGAGGAATTACTATCAAGGCTCAAACAGTAAGACTAAATTATAAAAATAAATCAGGACAAAACTATCAACTAAATATTTTGGATACCCCTGGTCACGTTGACTTTTCATATGAAGTTTCAAGATCTCTATCTGCTTGCGAAGGATCTTTACTAGTGGTTGATAGTACCCAAGGTGTTGAGGCTCAAACCTTGGCCAATGCTTATCAAGCCTTAGACGCTAACCACGAGATATTACCAGTTTTAAATAAAGCTGATTTACCCGCCTCTGACCCTGATAGAGTTAAAGAAGACATTGAACAAACAATTGGCATAGATACATCAGAGGCTTTACTGGTTTCTGCTAAAACAGGTAAAGGGGTAGATATATTATTAGAACAAATTATTGAAAAACTTCCCTCTCCAAATTCTACTGGCAAAGAACTTAAGGCTCTTTTAGTTGATAGTTGGTATGATAATTATTTAGGCGTAACTGTTCTTGTTAGAATTATAGATGGGGTTATGAAAAAAGGCATGAAGGTTAAATTCTTATCTAACGGACATAACTATCATATCGATCGAATTGGATATTTTTCCCCAGAAATAAATTATTGTGATCAATTAAATCCTGGTGAAATTGGATTTATCAATGCAAGTATCAAGTCTGTTGCGGATTGTAAAGTTGGAGATACAATTGCTGAAATTAATAACCAATCAGTCAAACCTCTTCCTGGTTTTAAACCTTCACTGCCAGTTGTGTTTTGTGGAATTTATCCAGTAGATACATCTGACTATGAAAGACTTAAAGAAAGTTTTGAAAAACTTGCCCTTAATGATTCCAGTTTTACCTATGAAAATGAGACAAGTGCCGCTTTGGGTTATGGTTTTAGATGTGGATTTTTAGGTCTTCTTCATCTTGAAGTTACAACTGAAAGACTAAGAAGAGAATTTGATTTAGACCTTATTACTACCGCACCAGGTGTGGTATATAAAATTATTGATAGAAATAAAAAAGAAAAAATTATCAGAAATCCCTCTGAACTTCCTGATCCAGCTGAAATAGACGAAATACTAGAACCATGGGTTAAATCAACAATTATTACTCCTCAAGACTATTTGGGGTCTGTGATAAATTTATGTATAGAAAAAAGAGGCAAACAAAAAAATTTAAATATACAAAATAATAGAGCTATCCTTGAAATGGAATTGCCTTTAAATGAAATCGTCATCGATTTTTATGATAAACTAAAATCCTACTCAAAAGGGTATGCTAGTTTTGATTATCAGGTCTCCGACTACTTTCAAGGAGATCTTGTTAAATTAAATATATTAGTAAACTCTGAAGTTGTAGATGCATTTTCAAATATAGTTCATAAAACTAGGGCTGAATCAATTGGTAGAAGAATTTGTAATAAGTTAAAAGACCTAATACCAAGGCAAAATTTTCAAATTCCAATTCAAGCAGCTATTTATGGAAAAATTATTGCAAGAGAAACAATTAAAGCATTTAGAAAAGATGTAACTGCAAAATTATATGGTGGGGATGTAACAAGAAAGAAAAAGCTTTTGGAAAAACAGAAAAAAGGAAAGAAAAGAATGAAACAATTTGGTAATGTGGAAATACCGCAAACTGCATTTTTTGAAGCTTTAAAAATTGGAGATGGGGAATAAGTTTTACTTTAAAACGGAGAGATGTCCGAGTGGTTTAAGGAGCACGCCTGGAACGCGTGTATAGGGGAAACTCTATCGTGGGTTCGAATCCCACTCTCTCCGCCAAAATTTATATAATATTTAAATAATTAACGAGTTTCTTTTTATATAAATCAATAGGAAAATTTTTTAAATTATATCCATAATCAGAGGTTTGAATTCCCTCTGCAAAACCCGGTCTAGAAAACTTTTTTTTATCTGTATTCCCAAAAATTTTTATACATTTTACCCCTGCAAATTGAAACATCCAAGATGTTCCGGCATCATTGCAAAGAAGTAAATTCATTTTTTTTGCTAAACTCATAACAAAACTGATGTTATCAGATATCAACTGATCATTTTTCCACTCTGGGCAAATAAAGTTATTTTCTAAACATTTGTTAAGATATTTTTTTTCCTGAGGGCCAAGAAAAAAAAATACATTAAATCCTTTACTTCTTAAAAACAATGCAATTTCAAAGTAATTTTCAAAACCCCAATTTCTATCTTCATCTCCTGCCCCTGGGGCTATAGCAATATTTTTATTAGAAAAATCAATCATCATTTCAGTATCATAGTTTTTAGGTAGTTCTATATTTGGAATTTGTATATTTTTTTTATTTTGAATGAGGCACAGTAAATTAAAATAAAATTGTTCTATATAGATTTTTTTAAAACTAAGATTTAAATTATTTTTAATATTTGAAAATAAAAAATTAGCTGTTGCGCTTATAAACTTACCATGTTTAATTTTTTTTAAATTTAAAGTTCTCAAAACGACTTTTTGTAGATCTATTATTAGATCATAGTATTTGTTCTCAAATATTGAGTTACTTTTGAATAATTTAATAAAAGATGATTGAATTTCATTGTGTTCAATAAATTCATCTACTAATCCTGATACTAGGGGGTTTAAATATTTTTTTAGAGTCGTAGTATTTGTTGTTGTATAGGTAATTGTAGAGTTTGGATAAAATTTTTTTATTTGCTGTATGAATGTAATTTTTTGTAAACCATCACCAATTTTATCGTTATAACTATAAATAAGTATTTTCATGAGTCATTTTCAATTTTTACTCTTGCCTGTGCACCTAATTCTTTCATCTGATTTGCCTTAGTAAGTAAACTCCCTTTATCGTCTTTCATGTACCTTTTAAGTTGACTAATGTTTTCAAGTGTTTTAATTAGTCCATTTTCACTTTTATCAATAAGATTAATAGTTTTTGCTATTTGATCAAACATTCCTCCAGCGAGTTCAGCGATTTGAGCAGAATTCTTATTTTGCTTCTCTAACCGCCAGATGCTTTCTACTAACTTCATGCACATAACCAAAGTTGATGGGCCAACGATAATAATTTGATGCTGTTGTGCAAAATTGGCTAAGTTAGTGTCGTGTTTTTGGGCCGTTACATATGCATACTCATGTGGCATGAATATAAAAACATAGTCTGGTGAGTTTATGTTTAGTATTTTAGTATAATTTTTTTTATTTAATGATGTGATATGGTTTTTAA
>Ga0222713_10001674_pt1 | contig 24578 bp, 23 predicted proteins | sample C33_649DmetaG_FD_165061 | JGI IMG/M metagenome (GOLD analysis project Ga0222713, IMG submission 165061) | Estuarine water microbial communities from San Francisco Bay, California, United States - C33_649D | ecosystem: Environmental > Aquatic > Marine > Unclassified | place: USA: California...
AACATATAAGAAGAAACCCTTATAATCCATTACTTCACCATTTTCATCAGGTATAGCATCTAATACTAATCCCATTTTCTGAGCGTGAGAAAAATCCCATTTCATCTCAGTAATAATAAAAACAGGTAATATTCCCATTTTCTGTGCAGCTACTGCTGCTTCAATCATTAATGTTGTTTTTCCGGTATCTGATCCACCTCTCGCTATCGTAATGTGGCCCATAGGCACACCAGGTATAGATAACGCATCTTGTACTGCTGGTGTGAATGGGATCCATTTTTGAGCTTTAAATTTAACTGATTGATCTAGTTTCTTAGTTTTCTTAAACTTGTCTAAATCAAATCCGCCTTTTATAGCTTGAGAGATGTCAGCATTTAAACTTTTTGCTTTGGCCATCTTTAGTCGTTAAATAAGTCATCAAATTCATCTTCATTAAAGCCTTTCTTAGCTTTAGTGTTTAATGTGTAATTAGCTGCTGGTTGAGCAGGTGTTTGAGGTGTTGTATCAAATGGAGCTTCATCTTCATCAGTTGTTTCTGTTTCAGATGGTTCTAACCATTCCATTAACACGTTTTTCATTTCTTCAAATTCATATTTTTTATAGAATTGAAGTACATCTGGTTGTTCATTTAACCATTTTGTTACTAAAGTACTGTCTTCAGATAACGGTGTTTTCTTAAGTCTAACACGTACTGATGATTTGTTGTACTTAGTACCAGTTACATCAGGTCCAACTGTGTCAATTGTTAAGTCATGACCTTGAGTAATGTCTGTGTAATCACCTACTTCTTCATCTTCAGCGATGTTTAACAATTCAAGATACATTTCTCTACCAAACTCCCACAAACGAACACCTTTTTCTTCTTCACCACGTACAACTACGGGTACGAATACTCTCATTTTAGGGCTAATTTTTTTAGCTAAAGTCCAATTGTCTTTCTCATTTGTTTTCTTTAACTGTTGAGCGAATTCAACAATTGGATCTTTCTCACCAAAGTTAGTTAATGAAATCATGGTTTTGTTTCCAATACCATAATGGATCATCACTTCACGGAATGGGTTTGATTTGTTAAATAAAGATGGAACGATTCTAATCGAGTACTTACCAACTGGTGGCTTCCAAAAGTACTTTTCTCTTTCATTTTTGCCGTTACCGCCTCCTTTCTTTTGTTGGAGCGTAGACAGACGAGACTTAATTGCTTGTAAATCCATAACTATTTGTTTTTTGTTTATAATTAAATATATAATCTATTTTTTCGGTAGCCAAACCTCAGTTAATAAGAGCTTTCATTTCTGAAAGCTCTGTTTTTATTTGTGGTTTGTTGATTTACTTTTTATGGAGCAAATACTGTGTAAGAAATTCGTCCATCTCGATTTACTTCAAATGTCATCTCTGCATTTTTAAAATAAGAGTTTTCTGGGGTTTTTAATGTTATTTCTCCTTTTTTTCCTCCAAATTTTATAATACCGTTTTGTAATTTTTCAAAATTCTTATCACGTGGATCTAAATATTGCCTTACATAATGTCCTGATCTAAAGCTATTTCTTGGAAAATCCTTTTCTGCACTAGCAATTAAATCATTTTTAAGATCTTGTAAATTAAGATCTTGTGAATCATTTATAAGCTTTTGAGCTAATTGTTCAACTTCATCTGGATTATATCCGAATTCCTCTACATCTTCAATAGACTCAGCTTCATCATCAGTTAACACTCGAGCTAAGATATTACCAGCTTCTTCAAAAGCATAATTAGAAGTTGACATTTTAGTAAGCTGTTGTATTCTTTTTAGAAACTCTTTTTTCTGGTTTGGCATTGTGATTAAGAAAGATCCTTCGTTTAATGATGATTCATTAACTACACCATTTATTAAATCTTGAGCGAATTGTTCAACCTCATCTGGGTTGTATCCAAATTCCTCTACATCTTCAATGAATTCAGCTTCGTCATTAGTTAATACTCTTGCTAAAACATTTGCTGCGTCCATTTCTAAATTAACACTATCAATATTTTTTATTCTATCTAAGAATTCTTTTTTCTGAGCAGGAGTAATTGATAAAGATTTTTGATTAGATGATGTAGGTTGGTTTTTATAAAAGTTGGTATCAACCACATTACCTTCATTATCATGTTTAGTTGAAAATATTTGTGATTGATCTTTTGAAGTACTTGTTATTTCAATACCATACGCATTACCAGTACTTGAAATATACCAATTATCTAAATTAGATAAATTTAATTCTTTTTTTAAAGCTTCTAAATGATTTTGTTCAGCTATATCCATAACATTTGCTGCTTCTTGATATTCACTTTCAGTGATTAAGCCAGCGATACGTTGCATTCTAGCGATTTCGTTAATTGGTTTTTTCATTATTTAAATGTTTACTATTTTATGAATTGTAGTCTCTAATTTTCTTAAATCAGGACCAGTTGTTAATAATATAGTGTTTTTATAATCAGTCCATTCTATTTTATAATTTGGATCAGCTATACCATTATTTAATGTTTTAATCAAAGTGTTCAAAGCATTAATTGTATATAATGTATTTGAATCTTTTTTACGATGTAACAAGATTGTGTTTGGTAATATTGTTGTTGAGTTTAAATTACCTGGATCGATATTGTATGTGCATATCAATTCATCACTATCTTGTGACTCTAAAATAAATATTTTATCAAATAGTATAGTATAACGAGACGTGATTGTCTCGATAGTTTCTTGTAAATCTTCTTTCTTTGTGAAAGTTGCGAATAACTTGTTTGCCAATTCTTGTATGCTTATATTATATTCCATAAATATGTTACTTTTTAACTAAAGCGCCATAATTTTCTCCAACACTCATACGAGTTGGGAACCCATCTGCTTCTAATTCTTGTTTAATGATTGGTAATAATTTTTTAATTTCTGATTTATCTACGTCCAACAGTATTGAGTCGTATGTGTATAATACTATTTTTGTTTTTTTGCCATCTAACAGTTTTAATATACGTTTTAACGCTAGTACATTATAATATGTTTCGTATGACTGGATTAAATAGCTTAATATTTTATTTTTATTTGGGTCTGTTATGTACCGATGTAATATACAATTATCACCAGCTATTTTTAACCCCATGTATTCTTTAAATTCTTTATACTTTTCATCTAACCATTCATTTAGTTTACTAAAAAATGGAAACCATGCATATTCATCTCTAATACCACCATATATGTTTTGAAACATAATTTCTTTAGGCACTTCATCATATGGTTCACCAGTAAACTCATAACCAATCATTTTAGCAATGATACGTGGATGGTAAGCACTGTAATCAAACTCAACAAATATGTTGTTGTTTGGTTCAAATGATTCTCGTGCTGGTCCTTTAGGTAAAGCGGCGAAATTAACGCCATTAAAGGCGTTTGACGGGCGGGTAGTTAAATTGTATAGATTATATTGAGTAAACACTGTATTCCCGTAAATCGAATTATCTTTCCATGTTACTTCAAAATGTTTATTAAACTTACGTGGCTCAATACCTATACCGTTTTTCTCAATCTGATGAAATACTTCAGTGAATGGTCCATTTAAAAATTCATTTACTTTATAGAAATCTTTAAAACAAAATTTGTCAGTTGCCTTTTTATATATATTCTCCCATTTCTCATAATGTTTAGATATGGGTATAAGTGAATTTACTTCTTTTAAATGATATTTCTGTCTATTAAAATCAATGTGTACTTTAGTGTCAAACTCTGTTTCATCAATATACTCAATAAAATTTATATCATATAACTTATCACCAGGTAAAAAGTACATATGATATTTTTTATCTAATACTCTTACCACATCATGACTAGTGATAAACTGTTTAACATCGGTCCAATCTAACTTAAATGCTTCACTATGATTAATAGGCAATATATAACCTTTTTCTCCATTATGGTAATAAACTAAACATGGTTCAGTTAGTGATGGATGGTGGTTATCGTTTTGTGGTATAACACTTACAAAACAATTATCAGTCTTATGTTGCGATAAATAATCTAGTTGTTCTTTTGTTTCGACAATGTAATACATAACCTTTATTATACACTAAATATATAATAAAAATTTTGGATAACCAAACTTATTTTGTTATTCGAGCAAACTGGAGTGGATTGGTAAACACGTTTGTTATACCTGGTATTGTTTTTGACGCCACTTGTAATGAACGTAAGTTAGTATCTTCAATACCTGACTCACGTCGTATGTTATTGTCGTACACATCAAATTTAGGTCCTGTTAGTTTCCATAACATTTGAACTACATTATAAGCGTTTTGTATAGTTAAGTTGTTACTTATAGTATTATAATTAGACTCATTTATCTCTACAATATAAGGTTGTACACTTGCTTTTAATTGGACTACATAACGGGTATAGTATCCTTTTGTGTAGTTAGCCTCAGTTGGTATTACTAAATCACCTTTAAATAAAGGCGCGTCTAAGTTGTTAGTAAATGTTTTAGTGAATCTATACGTTGCCTGATTGTTTTTTAAAACATCATTTACTGTTGTAGCAGCATTTGCTCTAGTATCAATTAATAAAAGTGAAGATCCAGTATGTGTTTCACCTGACCAATAATTACCCTGTCCATCTTTATGAAACCAACCATTATATGACTGTCCATTATCAGATATACTAAATCTGAAGCTTTGGTCATATCCCGTTTCTACTATATTTGATTGTGGTATAAACATTATTGTGTTGTATTAACAAGTTCGGTAAATGGTGGTGTTGAAGATAAATATAAAGATAAATTAAGTTGACTTGTATTGGTTTGGAAATAATTATAAAATCCAAGTCTTATTTGATTCAATCCATCTTTATCCACAATTGTACCATTTTGAGTCCACTGAGTGATAGATGTAGTTGGACTAGTATTTCCAAATCCTTGTTGTGATTTCACATCAAAAACTTTAGTAAGATTAGTTACTACATTGGTTGTTGGAGGTTGAGTTAATGAAGCCGCTATTATAGGATTAGCTATTGGTGAGTTAAATGTAAATTCGGTTTTTTGCCAATTTGTAATATATTTTGAGTAAACAGGATTATTTAATACACTATTAACATCTGGTTCATCAAAATAAACATCCAATATCACATTATTTGTACCTACTGGTTGGTTTTTAATAATATTTGAGTAAGTAAATTGTTTTGTTGTGAGTGTAAAGTTACCACCTGCTATTTTAGATAAATAACTCGCATCCCATATTCTTTTATAAGCATCATGAACACCAGCGCTCCATGTTTTATTTTTTAAAGTTGTTATATCAGATGGAGTATTTGTTGGTACTATAAATGTTCCTTTAATTTTAGCTGGGTCAAATATAAACTTGCTGAATTTGCTTATATCGAATTTAACAGGTTGTCCTGTACTTGTTTGTGATAAAAAATCATTATATGTTTGTGGAAAAGTAGTGTCAGATCCTTTTATTTGAAATGCTTTATCATACCAATTTTTAAGAAAATCTTCTATATAACTAACAGTACTGTAATTCACTAATAATGAAAATCCAGCGTCAGGAATATATCTTCTATATCGAGATGTTAAGTTTCCAGTTACAGCATTATTACCAGGAACATTTGCGGTTGTACCTATTAAAAGTTGTTCAATTGTATTTTTTGAATTAAGAACATCATTAGGTAAACCCATATCAAGTGTTTGACCATCAATATATAACATATTAAATGTTATAAATGATAAATAATCACATAATGCATTTACTAAATAACTATTTGTTTGAGCTTGATTAAATAATTTATTAATAATTTTTTTAGTTGCTTTTTGTTCATTACCTATTACTTTTAATTCAGTTTTAGTATCTAATAAACAAATTTGAGTTTTTAACTCTGTTGTCCAATCATTATTTTGTAATTTATGATTAATACCAGTTATAATAAAGCCTAAATTTTTATTATAGTAATCATTTGGTAAGATAGAATTATCAATAGTGAATATTTGTCCTATAATAAAACCACCAATACCATCAAGTGTTATTTCTAATTCAAATGGAATTAGAGCTTTAAAGTCTACATCTTTACCATTTAATTGATAATGTATTGTTTTTAAAGCGTTACCGGCGTTTGATATTTCACTTGATGTAGGTATGATTGTATACTGTAAATCTCCACCATTAGGTATTCCTAAAACTTTATCAGTAATATATTTTTTTAAACCTTCTAATGTTTTATATATGTTATAATAATAAGCTTGTTTGCCAGTTAATTGTGAAGCTCCAGTTAAAGTTGGTTGATTAACATACTGAATGTTATTTAATATTCTATCAGTTAATCCTTTATTAAATTGTTTTTGTGTAGATGTGTAAACATCTCCTAAGTTATTAATACCACCATCACCACTAGTTGCTGCTCCAATTCCAATCATTGTTGATTGTTCAGCAAATATACGTGAATTAATTTTTACATCACGACATATACTATTTAATCCTAATAAACTAAAATTAAATTTACTATCTTTAGTTCCACTTTCAAGATAATGCACATCAATAATTTTAGCAGTTCCTCTAGTACTGTGTACTTGAAAGTTATTTATACCACCTAAAGAAAAGGAAACTGCGTCTAATATTTTTTGTAATAATGTAAGTACATTAACACCATCTGATTTAGCTGCTTCTGTTCTAAATATACTTAATATTTTACTAATTGAAATATATATGTTACCTATAGAACCAAGACTTGTAGAACCTTGATCTAAAAAGTCTTTTAATTCACCTGGCTGAGGTGTTCCTGAGTTGTTTATAAATACTTTTTCATCTACACTAGGAGAAAAACCTGTTGTATTATCAGCTATAAAAGTTGCTTTTGGATTTTTAATTAAACATGTTGTTGGATCTATACTAACTGAATCTTCACTAGCTAAACAAGGTGTTTGTTGTGGTATTTCAATTTTAGTTATATTTACTATTCCTTGTTTAGGAATTAAATATATATTCAATAAAGCTATAAAAGCATCCATACTAATTAATTCAATAGCTATTCCTTCAGTTCCTCCATCACAATATTTAATAAATGTATGTTTATTTAAATCTATATCAGGATAAAATTTTTTAACTTCATTATTTATAGATTCAAATTTAGCATCGGCTTGAGCTCTTAAATCTACTGGGTTTGATCCAGCTACATATAATTCTCCAGGTGCTGTTATATTTGTTCCTGGTAAAGTAACATTTTGAGAATAAGCTCCATCATTTATACTACCAATAATATTTAAAAGTATACTTTCAAGCATAGTAGTAACTAATTGATCTGGTGTTTGAGCATTTGAATTACCAAATGAAAAGTTAGTAGTTGTACTTGCTTTTAATGATTCTAATACTTCACCTCTAGATATTAAAACTGTTGAACATTGAAAACCACCATTAGGAAGTAATTGCCATGAAAAGTTTTTAACATAACCTAACATAGCATCATAATTACCTTTAGATGATTTTACATCATCATCTATTTTTTTATATATTATTTCATCAGTTAAATTAGTAGCAAATGGATTTAATGTTAATGTATCAAATGATTTTATTTTAATATCTGATGGTGTTTTATTTATCTCTGCTTCACTATGGTCTAAATATTCTGACCAACCCCATTCTAAAAATACAGTATAACCTGGTCTCATAAACAATAACTCAAGTTCTTCAAGTTGATGTTTATCCCAAGCATAAAATTCTACAGTTGCTTCTCTTAGTGAACCATAAGCACTTTTATTTACGACTGATGCTTGAGCAATACCAGGCATTGGTCTTAAGCCAAATGGTCTTGATATTTCTTTTCCATTAATTAAACTATTTATGTCTAAATTACTAGCGTACGCTCCACTTTGTTTTCCAACTCCTGATCTTAAAGCAAATTCATTATCTCCTTTATTATATAAAGTACCTCCTTCTAAAATATACTTTTTAGATAAATCATCTTTACCGTTATAATTAACAAATGAGGTCATTCTAACCCATGAGTTTTTTCCAGTTGTATATCTTAGGAAATTAGCGTCACGAGAACCAGATGTGGAAACTACACTTTCACGAGCTTTTAACTGCGCGGCGGTTACAGGATCAAGAGTACTTTTAAATATAGACATAACACGTTTTAAGAATTTAATTGATTAAAATCTCTCAATATTTGAGGCAGATTACCTGGTATTCGTAATTGAAAACCAAGTGTTGGATATAATGAATCATTTGGTAAATCAGGATTAGCAACTGATAATACCCACCATAATGTTGGGTCTTTATAAAATTGATAAGCTAATTTATCTAAACGATCACCATATATAGTACTTAAGTAAACATCGTTTTCAGATAAAGGAATATCTGGATATCGTGTTGATGAGCGATATCTAGTTACTTTTGGGTATTGTACTGATGGTACAGTTTGGATTATTGGGTTGTTACTATAACGGTCCATGATAATAAATATTAACCTAAATACTTATTTTTAGATTGGTAATTACTATAAGCAACACTATCCGGTGTTATAAACGGTACTGTTTCTCCTGTTTTAGGTAAGAAAGTATGTATTGGTTTAAATGATAATGCTACTTTAATTAATTTTGGTACTTCATATTGTGTATCATCAATAGTACCATCTTCTTTTAAAGCAATTTCCCAATGTGTATCTAATAAACCTGATAGTTTAACATCAGTAAATACACCTGGTTGTCGGTAAATGTAATCACCCACTGTTAAATAACCTATATTACCTCTCATTTTACCTGATGTTGTATAATCAGGAGCGAATGTAGACATTAAGTAATTTAATTTATTATATAATGGTTTCATCTCAGCTGGTGAGTGAGCATACATTGTAAATGATACATTTATATCTCTTGTAAAGCCGTTATAAACATAAAACTCTTCACCTCGTCCCATATAACGATAAGCATCCCACTTAGCATTCATTCCATCATTAAAATCATCTAAATATGCTCTAAATGCTAATACATTTGTATTAATTCCTGCTGATGAGACAGGTTCATCATTATTTAAAAATTCAATTCTAAATTTAATAATGTCACGACCATATATTCCATTTGTATTTGGAATTACATCTGATGAACGTATTTTTGCTTCTGAATTAGAGAAAAATGTATTACTATCAGTGATATTAATCATATTGATAGAATCAGATTTTTTCTTAGCGGAAGTACCTATTCTTGTTTCTATATCAGTTCCATTAACAAATATTTGTCTATTATTTGGTAAAGGAGAAAAAGCTAATTGTGTATGAGTTGATGAGTCTTTTAAAGGTGAATTAGCTATTGGATTAGCTGATTCTATTTGAAGAAATCCTGTACTAGATGTTGGGTAATTAGAAGCATTTATATAATTTTTTCTTTGAGATGGAGCTGTGTCAATACGTGTTCTACCTAATCCATAAGGAGAATTTGGTCCACTACTATAAGTTTTTAAATTTATAGGGCTTCCATTATTATAATCATTAATATTTTTAAGTATACTACCTAAATAACTAACTAATCTATTTGTATTTTTATCAGGTTGTTCAAAATTAATTTGTTTGTCTTGATTGTTATTATTATCAGTAGCTATTTTTTCATAGCTATAAGTGTTAGTAGGTATTAAACCATACCTATTAACGTGTAACCCAAATGCTGTACCACCAACTGATGCTAGTGTATTTAACGGACTATATAGTCTAGTTTGTTGTGTTATTTCAGCTTTTGTTTTTGAAACACCAGGTGAATTTTTATTTACTGGGTATTCTAATAATGGATTTGAACGTTGTAAACCAAGTTGTTTAACAGACCATAATGCACCTTTATTAGTTTTTAAAAAATCAAAAATGCGGGTTTCATCTTTTTTAACAGCCAACAAAGCATTTTTCGCACCACCACGTATTAAACCTTCATCAGACAAAGTAAATTGATCTTTTGATTCAGGTACTGTTGGCTTAGGTGAGTAAGTGACATTTGGATTATTTGCTGTACCAGCAAACGTTCCATTCACTGTATTGTTATAATACTGTGCTAAGTTAGAAGTGTTCTGTAAAGTTAAAAACGGCATTTATTAATTGGTTTAGTATCTTCCTTCTTTAGGTCCTTTTTGGCTATATGTTCCACCTAAAGCTGGATAGAATGGTTTGCCTGCGAAGTTATCAGGAGCAGATACTGGTGGATTAGATATAGCTAGGGTTGAACCTACTTTTCTTCCACTTAATAAGTCTTGTGATTTAATTAATTCACCGTTTGGAGCAAGTGCTTGAATATCTGATGTAGTTTTTTGACTAACATTTTCAAAGTTAGGACCAGGTTGTCCTTTTAAACCGTACTTGCTAGATTTTAATTTGTCTAATAAAGCCATGATATTATTGTTTTATATAAATATGTTAAGCAAATGAACTATTAGCACCATATTGGCTTGAAGCCGTATTCCATTCCGCTATTGTTTTACCACCTACAACTAAGTTAATAACTTGTGGTGTTGGATTTGATTGTTTTGTACCTAATGAACCTGGAGGTCCTGTCCATATATCATTACCTTTAAATACATTGTTAGGTGTTGTTGTTGCTATTACTGTATCGTTGTTATTTAACGCGTATACTCCTTTAGGTGTTACTAATGATCTATCCCCATAGCCTGGTGTTGATATACCATCAGCCATGTATCCTAGACCACCACCAATTGCTCCTCCAACTAATGCTCCTAAAGGTCCAAAGAAACTTCCCGCGGCAACTCCAAGTAGTAATCCAGTAATTGTTTTCACTATAGTATTAAATGTGTCTCCTAATTTAATAGCACTATTAACCATGTTATTAAAACTATCAGCCAATGCTTGTGGGTTAATATCTTTAAAAGCTAAACCAATAGCTTCTTGAAGTTTAACCATAGCAATTTGGAATTTTTCTTGTGCTGATTGTGCTTCTAAACGTTTAGCTACTTCATCACCTAATGCTTGATTTAATTCTTCTTGTGTTTTACCTTCTGCTTTTAAAGTATTATATCGTTCTAATAAACTATCTTTTTCAGCGTTATTACCTAAACGTCTTAGTCCTTCAATTGCTTTTTGTTCAAAGAATATGTCTGACAATTGTGCTCTATCAAAACCAAATGCTTCAGCTAATGCTTGTTGTTGAATAACATTCATTTTCATGAACTCATCAAATCCACCTGCTTGAACATTTAATTCTTGCATCAATGTATTCATATCACCTTGTAAAGCAGCTGCTCTAGCTCTTTCAAGATTTAATTGTCTACCAGTTAATAATTCTGCTTTTAACTCGTTTTCAATTGATGTTTCAAAATTTAAAAGTGAATCAGATGTTTTTTGTACATCTTCTAATTGTAAACCAAACAATTTAGCTTGTGTAACTGCTTTAGTTAATTCATCTGTATTTCCTCTAAAATTAGCTCTGATTGTACCAGTTGTAGATAATACTTTAGTTAATATTTCTCTTGAATTAACTAATAATTTATTTTCAGCTCCAATTGCTACAGCTGTTCCTAATATACTATTTTTAGTTTTAGCTACATCACCACTAAATGCTAAAGCGTTTTTAGCTAATGCTGCGCTTTCTTGATCACTTAATCCTAAACCTTTAGTTGCTACAACTATATCTTTTGTAAATTTGTCTGAGTATGTAGCTACAAATCCCATTTGTGTAGCTAAATCAGTCATTGTTTTAGTTATATCATCTAATGAGTATTGAAAATCAGTTGATGAAGCAACTATTTGTTGGAATTGATCTACTATTTGTGAAGCACCTTCTCTACTAGCACCAAATGATTTTTGTAAATCTACTAATCGTTTATCTGCTTTAAAAATGGATTCACCTATAAACTGAATTATTTTAAATATAGCTGTTAATGCTATTAGTGGGCCAGCTGCTGATAGTTGAGACATAAATTCACTAGCTCCTGCTTTCATAACATTAAATGTACTTCCGCCTTTTTTAGCTGTGATTTCCATTGCTTTGTTAACTTTATTAAAGTCAACAACATCGCCTATAATAGGAATTTTAGATAAACCTCTCATTAGTTTACCTGCTATACCTAGTTTATTGTTTATTTTATCTTGGTTATCACTTTCTTCTTGTAATCTATTATTTACTTCATCAATATAATTGATTTGTCCTTTTATACTCGCGACTATTGCGTTGGCATTCGCTAAAGCTTTTTCAGCTTTTTTAAGTTGTTTACCAGTTAAATTTTCAGCTATAGCTTTAAATTTTGCTACTTCATTTTCAGCCGCGGCCATATCTGTTTTTAGATTACTTATAATATTTTCATTTTTAAGTCTTTGATTAGTTAATTCTTTTTGAGTTGCATAACCATCAATAATTCTATCTTGTAATTTTCTACTACTTTGTATAGCAGTATTTATTTTTTGAGCATTACTTTCAATACCTTTTAATAAACCATCAGTGATAGCATGTTGATCAGAACTTACTTTTAATTCCTTATTATATTTTTTAATAGCATCTATGTTCTCTTTTATAGACTGGCTAATACCATCAGTATTATTTTTTATATCACTATAAAATTGGTCAATATTACTTAATTCATCTTCAATATCTTTTAATCGGTCAAGATATCGTTCAGTATTGTTAATCAATTTTAAAAACTCCTCATTAGTCAACTTTTTCTTAAGCAGAATTTCAGTTTCTGCTTTTAATATCTGTTGTGCCTGGGTTAGTGGATCTAAAGCCATATTAAGTTATTACGTGTATAAATATGAAAGCGCCCTATTTTTTAGGCGCTTTTACATTGGATGTGAAATCTGCTTGAGGTATGTTAGGTCGTGCTAATGTGTTCTGCATCGTTGTTTTACCACTTGCTTTTTCTCGTTCTTCGTTTTGTTTCTCAATAAACTCATTTATTTTACGGATATGAAATTTTCTATAATGGATTGGCATTGAATATACATCATCATATGTGAATCCACCTTTACCATGATAAACTAAATCATGGATTTCACCCATTATAATAGGTCTATGAGCGGGTGTCAGGGAGAAGAAAGCTAACATTAAGAGGTATGTTAACGCCCTCCACAACGTCACCATTATCTTTTACATAATTGAATTTCAATTCTAAATCTGGAGAGATTTTATTGTAGTAGTTACGTAATGCTTGAGAGTCTCTAACCAACATATTATCAACAAATTCTCTAATTGTTGCTGGAGATCTATCACCATTTAAAGCTACAATCATGTATTTTAATCTGGTTGTTATTTCCGTTGATGCTTTTGGATTGATTCGTTTAAGACCAGCCATTTCTTTCTCAATTGCTTTTTGATCACCTTGTGTTAGTAATTTAAAAGTAACTGAAATTTTAGATGATGGTAATACAAATTCAAACTCGTTTTTACCTTTTACAAATAAATTTTCATCTAATGGTTTAGGACTAAGTGTTGTTAAGTCAACAACAATATCTTTTTTAGTACCAGTGTCTGGGTCAGTGTATTCAAACTCATAGTCTTTACCATATCCTAAGATACGAGCGGCTACTAATAATGAGTTAGCGTCACCTACTAATAAGTCATTGTATTTAACATCTGATACGATTAATGACTGTAATAACTTGTCTATAACAATATTTTGATTGATATAGTTTACGTTAGTTAAAATGTCTTCTTCTTTAGCAGTCATATACTTCATTTCTATAGTACCTGATGCTAATGGTGAGTCAGATGGATAAATTAATCCTTTAGATGGTAATTCGATTTGTTCTGTGGGAAACTTTGATTTTTGTTCCATAACGTTTTTATTGTTTTATATATATAAATATATAAGAAAAAAAGAAGCCATCCAAAAGGATGGCTTAATTTTAAAGTATGTTTTAGATTAGTAGTTTAAGATACAATAATCCATAGCAATTGTAGTTGAAAGGCTGATGTAAGCTTCATTTGCCCAATCATATTCACCAAAGTTTGCTTCTTTAACATAAGCGCCTTTGATAATCCATTCACCCACTACATCACCAACTGGTCCTAAGATATCTAAGCGTAAATCTTTTTTATAGAAATCGCTATAACCATCTCTACCGGTTACTGATTCATGTGCTAAACGAGCCCATTCCATTACTGCTTGTGCACCAGATGGAGCTACTGGATCATATAATTCTAAAGTCATATCGTTCCATCTAACTTTACCTTTTACTTTACGGTAAACGTTGATATGATCTAAAATGATTTCACCAGCGTTGAATGATGGAGAAGATGCTTTTTTAATCATATAAGAAGGAATACCATCTATATACATTATAAAGCGATTCTGAACCTTAGGTTCAAACGCGGTAAACATTATTTCGTTAGGGTCTAATACTGCCATTTTATTATGTGTTTAGTATAAATATTAATAATTATGGTTTTTGTGCAACTGATTGATCAGATTGTTTTTGATTTTTAAAATCCATATCTGATTGCATTTTGTTTAAGTAAACTAAAACTTGTTTGTAATTAGGATCATTTGGTACGTTTGATTTTAAAACGTCTTTATTAGTGATCATAAATTTCATTAACGCTTCAGCTACACGAGCAAAATCTTTTTTACTACTAACTGAACGTAGTATATTTTTTAGTGATGAAGTAACGACAGCAACTGCCTTATCAGCAGCTGCGTCGTCTTTAAACTCTTGTAATTTTTTATTATTCATATTTTATAGATCTAATTATCCACCAAATTCTACACCTGTAGGTAAGATGTTGAAGTCTAACAATATAAATTCAGCTGTACGAGTTGGTTGTAAATAAATTTGACCAACTAATTGATTTCTATCAACTACATCTGGTGTGTTATTAGTTTCATCCATTACTACTTTAAACGCGTATAAACCTTGACGTTGTTGTACACTTTCTAAGTACGGAGTAACTTGAGATAAGAATTTATTTCTTGTTACAGTTGTATTTTGTTCAAATATTAATGTTTTACCTACATTACCAATGTAACGTTTTAAACCAATTAACAATCTACGAACGTTGATACGATCTAAAGCACTTGCTTTTTGTTGTAAAGTTTTCTGACCAAATGCTGTTACACCTACGTTAGGGAATGTAGCGATTGGATTTACTTTACCTGCGTACAAGTTATCACGGTTAGTTGGAGATAATTTTCTTTCTGCTTGAATTACACCACCTAAACCACCACGGTTTAAACCTGCTGGAGCGAACCATTCAGCACTTACGTTATCGTTAAATGCATAAACACCCGCCATAACTGTTGATGTAGGAACCCAAACTAATTTACCAGTTTCTTGAGATACTACTTCAACCCAAGGCCAATAAGCACCTGCATAGTTAGTATCCATACCTTGTGCTACTGATGTTGGTGTACCAATTGTTGAGTTATAAGGTACTAAGTCTGTAATATAAAAATAATCACCTCTTGATTCAGCGTTAGAGATAAAATCTGCAACTGCTGAGTGTTGATTTTTAATCAAACCTGGAGTGATTAATAATTCGTAATCGTATTCATCTTTGTTAGCTAAGATATTACTTGCTGTAGCATACATACCACTAGTTAAACCTTGTGTAGTACTGCTAATATTACCAAATAATGAATTACCAATATAAGGAATATCATTACCTGCACCACCAGCGAATGAACCACCATAAGAACCAGAACCAGCAAATGGTAATGATCCAGAATAACTTTTATTGATTAATACGTCACCAGCAATAGCATTCACAGCTACATTACCTGCGTTATCAAAATAGTTTGGTGTTTTTTCGTTTACTGATTTTACTCTCACATAACGACTAGTGTTTGGATAATCACCAGATGTTTTGATATACCAACCACCCATATCAGCGTCATATTCAACTGTTTTAGATTGGTTACCAATTACTTGTTCAATATAGTTTGGAGAGTTAGGATCTAATGATACATTTGTGAATGTTTCTAACGCTACTGGTGTGTTTGCGTTGTCATCACCTCTACGGATAACTAAAGTAAATACACCTTGTTTTTGGTTAACATTTCTTACTTCCCATCTTACATTATCTATTGAACCAGAAAATAATCCACCGTTTGACAAGATTGAACTTGTATTAACAGTTTGTAAACCATAGTTTAAAGTTTCTAATACAAATGAAGCTGTTGGATCAGTTAATGAAGAACCAGAGATTAATATTGATGCTGTTGATGGTGTAAATGAACCACTTGATACTCTTGTTACTAATATACTAGAACCACCTTGTTGGAAGTAATTGTACGCAGCAATAGATGTTAAGAATTCATATGACGCACCACCACTTACAAATGAACCACCAAATCTGTTAACATAGTCACTATATGAAGTAACTATTGTTGGAATATTTGGATTACCTTTAACGGTAGGACCAACTAATGCTAAACCAACAGTAACAGGACCTTGTGTTATTTGTGATAAGTCGTTCTCTCTTGTGAGAACGCCGGGAGAAATTAAAGTTTCTTGAGCCATGTTTTTAATGAGTTTTATCTAATGATAAATATATAAAAATGTGTATAAAATGAAGAAACCCCATCAATAATGATGGGGTCCTTTTTGGTTTAAATAGCGCCTAACTTTTAGTTTATTTCGCCAGTTTCTAAATCTATGGTACCGTTACCATATTTTTCTGTTAAGGTTTTAGAAAGTTCGATTTCTTTAGCCGTTAATTCAGACTGACTATCTAATAGGCGTTGTTTTTCTTTAGCTATATTAGCTGATTGTAATTCTAATTCACCTAATGCTAAGGCTAAGTTAGTATACTCGTTTTTAATTAACTTAACTGATTCTAATTCTTCAGTTGTTAATTTTTTAATATCAGACATATAACTTATTTTTTATTTGATTTCTTTTGTTGTTTTTTCTTAGCATCCGTTTTAGGTGCTGGTTTTTCTTTAACTACTGGTTTTTTAACTTCAACTACTTCTTCAACTACAGGAACAATTGTTGGTGTTGTTTCTGGAGCTAATTCTTCAATGTGTGAAGTTTCATAATGAGTTTTGATGTCTACTTGTTTAGACTTACGGATTAAGATTGTAGCGACAACTACTAATACTGCAACGATGCTGATAAATAACATAATTTTTAATTTTTATTGTTTTATATATATAAATATACTGAGATTTCTTAAAGCGACCAAATTTATTTTAAAAGATATAATTTACATATCCTTCTTCTTCTCCATATCTACTAGGTACAGACATTGTATCATAAACATTAGCTTCATACACCCAATCTTTAACACCTAACTCTTCAAATCTATCTTTAATAGCTTCGTTATAATGGTCAGCTATTGTTCTAACACGGCGTTGTATATCAGCTCTAGAAGCGTCATGTGTATTTTGACCATCACCTTTAAATATAAGATATTGGATATACCCTAGTTTTGGTATTTTACAAAATTTAGTTTTTAAAAATGTTCTAACTATTAATTCATAGTCATCTGCTATTGTTAAATCTCTGTTATGTCCACCAACAGCAAAATAAACTTCTCGACGCCATGCTCTAACATGATTAGGTACTCCTACAATATGACGTATTGTTTTAGGATTAATGTTTGGTTGTTTACAAACATCCCAATTTCCTGATTTATAATACTGTCCGTAACCACAAGCAAATCCTTCACCATATGTTAATGATTGTTGATATTGATTTACTTCAACACAATCTGTATAGAAGAAACCAGCGTCTGGGTATTTTTGGCTTGCTTCATATAAATCCATTGTACAGTTTTCTGTAAGTAAATCGTCATGATCTAATTCAGCTAATAAATATCCTCGACATAATGTAGCTGCTCTATATTTTGATTCACCAATATTGCCTTTACTTTTTTCTTCAAAACTATATACTTTAACTCTTGGATCAACAGATGCTATATTTTTAGCTATTGATAATGTTTTACCATCATCGTTAGAATCATCTACTACAACCCATTCCCAATTGTTATATGTTTGAGAAACTAATGAAACATAAGTATCATATAATTTAACACCAGTATTGTATGATGGAGTAAAATATGAAATTAAATTTGAATTATCTAAACTTAAAATCTGATGCATAGCACAGTGATATGCTTTTTGTCCTGTTTCAGAGTCTATTTTAGGTATATTAATCCATTTTTTTCTTACCTCAAACGTTTGTCTGCATAAATTAGGAAAATAACTATCACTTTCTCCAACAGTAATAATAGCATCAGGATTAAATGATATTAATGTTTCTTCTATATTATCATCATTTTTAATATAAAGTATATCTAATGATGAATCTTCATAGTCATAGTATTTTATAGAATTTAGCTCTGGTTTGCCAGGTCCAATATATAATACTTTAGGTACTTTTGCTTTTTTAATAGTTACAGTTGGTGTTGGTTCTATATCTCTAGTTTTACTAAATTTAGTTTTCCAACCATAATACACACCTTGATTATCTGGGTGTCTATCTAATAAACTATATTGTTCTATAAAATCAAATCCCCATTCTTTTAATTTTGTTTCACACATTACTCTTGTAGGTACATCATGGTACTCAAAAGCAATCTGTTCAACACATTCCATTTCTTTTTTAGTGATACTCTTAAAGTTTATTTCAGCACCTTCAATATCACATTTAATTACTTGAGGTTTGTATTTTAATAATTCTCTAATTTGTACATCACCATCTAAAAACATCTTAAATATTTCATATTTAGGATTATTTTTATAAACGATATGATATTTTTTTACTTCAGCTGGATCACTATCAAAACCAATAACTCTAGTAGCACCTTCTTTAACAAACCATTCTGCTGAACTTAGCATTCCTGGATTAAAGTATGCTTCATAGAATGAACATCCCATATCTAGAACAAGTTTGTCTTTTACTTCTAGAAATGACCAATGGTTTTGAGGATCTTCGTTTGGAATATTTTTCATTAACTTAATTTATTTTTAAAGTGTTCTATGTTTTGCAATAGTCTTGGTTTTTCAGATTCAAAATCAGGATCATCAACTATATCATTTACTAGTTTTAATCCTTCTTTATATTTTTCTAACCAATAACAAGCTACAGATAATTCATCTTTAACAAATTTACCATAACATCTTTTATCAATAAATAAAATATATTTAGATTTAACTTTTTCTAAATCACATTTGTATGCTCTATCTAAATGATTATACGCTGTTTGAAACTGATTCATCATATTACAATACTGACCTAATCTGTAATGTGCTTCTGCTCTATCAGGGAATATTTGTATAGCATTCATATATTCATTAATAACTCTTTCATATGGATATTTTAATGCTGCTAAACAAACCGCTATTTTTAAATAACATTCATACTCTTCTTCAATCCATGTATTTTTAAGTTTAAGATATAGTCTATACCATTGTACAGCCTCTGTTAGTCTACCACTATCTAAATAACTTTGAGCAGTATAAAATGCTGAACGTGAATTTAGATTATCAGGATCATCAATTAATGTGTCAAAAAATTGTTGTCTTAATTTTTCAGCATCACGTAGATATTTGTCTGGATCAAAACTTCTAGCTCCAACATCTTCTGATGATAGATAAAAATTTGAATTAGCTAAATTACCTGTTGTAAAATTTGGTTTATCTAAACATTTTATTATTGTATGAGCTACACCACAAAATTTCCATGATAATGATCCTCTGTATAGTAAAGATGAAACATAATCTGTTGCTCCTCTTCTTATACGAGCGTTATAAGCATCATATTTATCTTCTGTTAATTTAAATTCACCCATCAATATATCATCGGCGTCAAAATGAAGAATATAATCTGCTTTTCCTTTAGCTCTCTCCATCATTAGAGTTTTATTAGGACCAAATCCTTCCCACTCGTCAATGAATAGTTCTCCAGGAATATCTTTTTCCTTAAAAAATTCAGTTATAATTTCTCTAGTTTTATCTGTAGAGCCAGTATCACATATAACCCAATAAGTAATATACTTATAAACTGATTCTAATGTTTGTCTAATAATGTGTTCTTCGTTTTTGCATACCGTAGCAAAAACTATAGTTGGTTTTTTCATAATGTCTATTAAATGTCAAAGAAGAATAAATGGAACAATCTAGCGTTTTCAATAGCATCTCCAAAATAACCTGTTGCAGCATGTAAACATTTTGAGTCAAACATTACTAAACGATTATATACATTTGCTACTGTGTCTACTGGTTCCCAAGTTGATTTGTCATAAAAGTTTAAATTATCACTTAAACCTTTAAATGTTTTTTCAAATTCTTCTCCTTCGGTTGTATCAAAGCGTGTTGCGCCTGTGATTTTACTTTTATAAGTAGTAGTACCTGTTTGTAGGGGTGCGTCTGGTGTTAGATATACCATAGCAGCATAATTTTGTGTATCAACATGATATACTACTGGGTCTTGTGCTACGCAGAATTGAAAACGTCCGTTTGCGTAGTTTGGATGGTTCCAATTATAAATTGGTCTGCCTAATATTTCTTCAAATTTTTCTTTAGTACCATCTAGAATATAACGATCTATACTTCGTTGTCCTTTATGATAGCCTGAGTGTTCAAATTTTACTTGTTTAAGAGCAAATTCTCTTACTAGGTCTGGGTTTTTGTAGAAATTGTCTACAACAACTAAACCTTTTTTAAGGTTATTAAAACCTGATTTAAGTACAATATTTTCCATAACTTATTTTTAAATACTATTATAACTCTCCTGTTATAATACTAATAATATTAAATCCTTTTGCTTCAGCTAAAGCATATATAATTACAGTATCGTCAGTACCCCAAGTTGCTAATACTTCTTGTGGTACATCCCAATTACCTTCATATATAATAGTTTCAGTTTCATTAGTTAACCACCAATATGTAGTACAATTTTCACCATTTAAACCATATCTAGTTACATATGTTGATAAAATTGTTGCTGTACTATTTGTTATTTGTACTGGGGTTATATTTGCTGTTAATGCCATAATGTTTATTTATATTTAATATACGAAATTTATTTTGGACAGCCAAATTAAATTCTAATTACCATTGTTGGACGTTGTAATATTCCTGTTATTCTATCTCCATTTTGTTGGTAATATTTTCCAAATTGAGCTAACATCTCATCAACAGGGAGTACTTGATAAAATGTTTCTTTTCGATAAGTAATAACATTTGTGTCAGGATTTGTATTTTCAATTGAAAATTCTACATCATAATCACCAGGTTTAGTTTCTTCAATTTTAAATTGAATATCAGATTTATCTGTGCGAATTTCAGATACATATAATGTAACTCTATTAAGTAATTCTGGGTTTTTAAAGATATCAAACTTTGTATTAATCCAAACCCATATTTTTTCGATAAATTGATTTGGATATTCATATCCTTGACCTTCATCTAATCCATCATTAAAACTAACAATAAAAGATTGTTGGCTTCTTTCATCACCTATAATTTTTCCTTCTTTAAACTCACCTTTTTCTTTAAAATTAATACTTACGTTGTAATATCTTGTAGCCATTATTATTATTTATTATAAATATTTAAAAATTATTTCTAAGTATTAACGTTAAATGTCCATTTAAGAGGAATATGATAATTTGAATTTGCTTGCCCATTATAATCTAAAAGCCCAGCATCAATAAAATAATTAGTATTATAATCATAATCTTCAGCAATAATATTAACATTTCCATTACCAGGATTAGTTAAATTAAGTACAGCTATTCGATATCTCCAACCAGTATTTGCAGCACCTGGTGTAAATGTACTAACTGATAATCCACTGTTATAGCTACCAATACCATACTGTGTATACTCAAATACTTGTGTAAATGAAGTTGTAGAATCTTTTACTTCTACTAAAAAATATACATCATCACCCGCACCATTACAATCTAAATTTAAATCCCAATGCACTTCATCACCCCAGTGTTGATAAGAATATGTTCTAAATCCTCCATATGTTAGCATAACACCATTATTTTTCATATTTCTTCCACTAGAAGTATTTCGATTTATCCAGAATTGATCAGTAAGATTATACAACCATCCTCCTGTAAAATCATTTATTCTTAAATCTTGAGTATGAGTATTAGTATCTTGATGAAAAGCATTACTGATAGATTCAGATACACTACTAGTATATGCTGCTATTCTTCCTGTACTTGACATTGAAAATCCAGGCATATTACTTTAATTTAGCTTTTAATTCCTCTATTTGTTTTTGTTGTTCTTTTATAGCTTCAATTAATACTGAAACTATACTTCCATAAGATACTGCTTTGGTACCATCTGGATTTTGAAATACTACTTCAGGGAATATTTGTTCTATTTCTTGAGCAATAACCCCTGCATATATTCTTTCTTTATCTTCTTGGTCATTTCTTGTATAAGTAACACCGCGCATTTGATTTACTTTATCTAAGGCATTTGGAATAGTTGTTACATTATCTTTTACAGATTCATCTGAGTAAGCTATTACGTTACCTGATGCATATATATCACCACCAACATCTAAAGTGTATGCTGGAGATGGGTTATTGAAGCCAACTCTAATGTTAGTTCCATCAAATACCATCTTATTAACACCGTTGAGTGTTGTTGCTCCACTATAATAAGCTATATATCCAGCAGTTGAACTTGTAATAGTTCCAGATGTTCCACCAGTTGCACCTTGAGCACCTTGAGCTCCGTTTGTACCTGCTGAACCTTGAGCACCTGTTGAACCTGCTGCTCCTTGAGCACCGTTTGCACCTGATGCTCCTTGAGCTCCATTTGCACCGGCTGAACCTTGTGCACCTGCAGCACCTTGGGCACCGTTTGAACCCGCCGCACCTTGAGCACCATTAGCACCAGATGCACCTTGAGCACCGTTAGATCCAGCTGAACCTTGTGCACCTGTAGCTCCTTGAGCACCATTACTACCCGCTGCACCTTGTGCTCCATTAGCACCAGCACTACCTTGAGCACCTGTAGCTCCTTGAGCACCATTTGATCCTGCTGCACCTTGAGCTCCATTTGTGCCTGCCGCACCTTGAGCTCCAGCAGCTCCTTGAGCACCGTTTGCTCCTGCAGATCCTTGAGCACCTGTTGCTCCTTGTGCTCCAGCAGCACCTTGAGCACCTTGTGGTCCTGCTACTGTATTATATCCTAATGTTTTAGTTGTTGTATTAAATGTAACTACAGTTGTATCTGATGTTGATGCTAAATTAAGTGCTTTAATAGAGCCACTTAATTGAATAGCTCCACCATTTGAACCTGATATAACAATTGATTCAGCACCGTATTTACCAATTTTAACTGTATTGTCTGAAAACGCTTCTATTACAGGTAAACCAGCTGCTGTGTTAACTGAGAATAATGAACCTGATAATGAATCATCAACTGAGAATAATCTACCTGCCGCACCATCTACTGAGAATAGAGATGATGTAGCCGCACTACCTGATCCTCTAACGTTTAATACATTTGATGAACCTGATACTTGTAATCTATAAGTAGTATTTGTTGCTGCTGTCGCTATACCAACATAAGTTCCATCATCATAAATTTGACTATTTGCAATTGTTGTTGCACCTGTAAATTTAGATATATAGTTTGCAGTACCACCTGGAGATACACCAGTAGCACCTTGAACACCTTGCGCACCTGTTGAACCTTGAGCACCGGCTGCACCCTGTGCTCCCGCTGCACCTTGCGCTCCAGCGGCACCTTGTGCGCCCGTAGTACCTTGTACACCTTGTGATCCTTGTGCTCCAGTTGCACCTTGTGCACCTGTTGAACCTTGAGCTCCATTACTACCTGCTGCACCTTGAGCTCCGTTTGAACCAGCAGCGCCTTGAGCTCCAGTAGCACCTTGTGCTCCATTAGAACCAGCAGCACCTTGAGCGCCATTAGTACCTGCAGCACCTTGTGCTCCAGCTGCTCCTTGTGCACCATTAGTTCCTGCTGCTCCTTGAGCACCAGCAGCTCCTTGAGCTCCGTTAGATCCAGCGGCGCCTTGAGCACCTGCGGCACCTTGAGCTCCATTTGTACCAGCTGCACCTTGTGCACCGGCTGCGCCTTGTGCGCCGGCTGCGCCTTGAGCACCATTTGTTCCTGCTGCACCCTGTGCACCCGCAGCACCTTGAGCTCCGTTTGCGCCAGCAGCACCTTGTGCGCCTGTAGCGCCTTGAGCACCTGCTGCACCTTGAACGCCGGTTGCACCTTGAGCACCGGTTGAGCCTTGTGCGCCTGTAGCACCTTGTGCGCCTGCAGCACCCTGTGCTCCAGCAGTACCTTGAACACCTTGAGCACCCTGCGCACCTGCAGCACCTTGTGCTCCAGCTGCGCCTTGTGCACCTGCTGTACCTTGAGCACCAGCCGCGCCTTGAGCTCCTGTAGCACCTTGAGCACCTTGAGCTCCGGTTAAACTTAAAGCTGTATTATATGATAAATTACCTGACGTATCAGATACTACTATTCTTGTTTGGGATGTACTTGTTAAACCTGTTATTTGAACTGAAGAACCGGTTAATGAAGTAGCGTTTATATTACCTGAATAATTAAATGAACCTGTACCTACCATTCCTGATCCACTAATTCTTAAAGCAACAACAGATCCTGATGTAAATGTAGCTAAAGCAGCTGAAGGATATGATCTAACAGTT
>Ga0222713_10001676_pt1 | contig 24571 bp, 55 predicted proteins | sample C33_649DmetaG_FD_165061 | JGI IMG/M metagenome (GOLD analysis project Ga0222713, IMG submission 165061) | Estuarine water microbial communities from San Francisco Bay, California, United States - C33_649D | ecosystem: Environmental > Aquatic > Marine > Unclassified | place: USA: California...
CAGGAGCAAAAGGAGTACAAGCGTCTCAAGGACCTCAAGGAGCACAAGGAGAACAAGGTTCTCAAGGAGTACAGGGTTCTACAGGAGCACAAGGAGTACAAGGTTCTCAAGGACCTCAAGGAGCACAAGGTGCTCAAGGTTCTCAAGGAGAACAAGGTGCTGTAGGTGCTCAAGGTTCTCAAGGTATCCAGGGTTCTACAGGAGCACAAGGTTCTCAAGGTTCTCAAGGAGAACAAGGTGCTCAAGGTGCTGCTGCAGCAACTTCTATTACAAATAATACAGACAACTATGTAGTTACTGCTACTGGCAATAGTTCAACACCATTTAATGGCGAAGCAAACTTCACGTTTGATGGAACAACTGCAAAAGCACCACTTTTAGAATCAACTCAGTCGTCTGGAGATGAGGGTGGAGAACTTAAATTTAATAAACCAGCAACAAATACCACAATAAACACTGGTATTACAATTGATGTTTATCAAGATAAAATTAGGTTATTTGAAACAGGTGGAACAAACAGAGGTGGATATTGGGATGTAACTGCATTAGGTGCTGGTGTAACAACCAATTTATTATCAGGAGGTTCTGGAGGATCTCAAGGATTCCAAGGTGTTCAAGGAGCACAAGGAGTTCAAGGTTCTCAAGGTTCTCAAGGTATCCAGGGTTCTGTAGGTGCTCAAGGTTCTCAAGGAGAACAAGGTGCTGTAGGAGCACAAGGTGCTCAAGGTTCTCAAGGAGAACAAGGTGCTGTAGGAGCACAAGGTGCTCAAGGTTCTCAAGGAGAACAAGGTGCTGTAGGAGCACAAGGTTCTGTAGGAGCTCAAGGTTCTCAAGGAGAACAAGGTGCTGTAGGAGCACAAGGTTCTGTAGGAGCACAAGGTTCTGTAGGAGCACAAGGTTCTGTAGGAGCTCAAGGTTCTCAAGGAGAACAAGGTGCTGTAGGAGCACAAGGTTCTGTAGGAGCACAAGGTGCTCAAGGTTCTCAAGGAGAACAAGGTGCTCAAGGTTCTGTAGGAGCACAAGGTTCTGTAGGAGCTCAAGGTGCTCAAGGTTCTCAAGGAGAACAAGGTGCTCAAGGTTCTGTAGGAAATGTTGGTGGAGTTCCTTATATTTTTTCCACAATAATAACTGATACAGATCCAGGAAATGGAAAAATTCAATATAATAGTGGAACAATCGGTGCAGTAAGTTTCATTTATATTGATAATAATGATGCAAACTCCGATGTACAAACGACTTGGTATGATACTTGGGATGATAGTACTAATACAAACCAAGAAGGTTACTTAACTATTCAAAGCGGAACTACAACAGTTAATATATGGAGTATTACTGGAGCAGTTACAGTTGCAACAGGATACTATAAGATTCCAGTTGCACACATATCTGGTACATTACCTACTAATGGTGCTTCACTTGTTGTTCAATTTTCAAGAACTGGTAATGTAGGAGCACAAGGTGCTCAAGGTGCTCAAGGTCGTCAAGGTGCTCAAGGTGCTGTAGGAGCTCAAGGTGCTCAAGGTGATGTTGGCGCTCAAGGTGCTCAAGGTCGTCAAGGTGCTGTAGGAGCTCAAGGTGCTACTGGTTCACCTGGTCCTGCTGGTCCTGCTGGTCCTGCTGGTCCTGCTGGTGCTCAAGGTGCAACAGGAAATTCTGCAGCAGTAAATAGAATTCAAAGAGGACAGACTGCATTAGCTAATGCACCAAATCCTGGTGCATCTTTTCCAGGAACAAGAGATGTAACTATAACTTCCGTAAATACTGGAACTGCATTTGTATCAGCAACTGCACAAACTCCATCTGGTGCTCTTACGGGAATTGCTTATTTAACAAGTGCAACAAATCTTAGACTTCAAGGTAGTCCTGCTACTAGTGGAAGCCAAGGTACAATTGCATGGGAAGTAATCGAGTTTATATAACCAGTGTTTAAATATTGATAAATAAGTATGAAAAAAATTCTATTTGGAGATGTAAATTGGCAATAAATAGAATTCAAAGAGGACAGACTGCATTAGCTAATGCAGCAAATCCCGCATCATCTTTTCCAGGAACAAGAGATGTAACTATAACTTCCGTAAATACTGGAAGTGCATTTGTAAAAGCAACTGCATTAACTCCAAGTTCCCTTCAAACAGGAATTGCTTATTTAACAAGTGCAACAAATCTTAGACTTCAAGGTAATCCTACTGCTTCTGGGAGCGCCGGTACAGTAGCATGGGAAGTAATCGAGTTCGCATAAAAAAATGGAAAGAATATACTACGTATTTTTATCAGAATCTGGTTTTTGTAATGGAACTTTAGATACTGACACTGTTTTCGAAGATGAAAATCCAAGAAGAATGCGGGTTTTTGAAAATCCCATAATTTATTATGGAAAAACATGGAACGGAACTGAATGGATTGACACTCCTTCAGAATAATTTTTTTAATATTTTTACCTAATTATGGCATCACAGACAATTTGTTATCAAACTAGATTACCTCAAGAAATCATTGACATTATTGAGAGAAATCTGGCGCAGGAATATGATTCACTTCTCGTTGATTCTAAGGTTGGAGATGGTCTTTATGGTACATTAAATAAAGACAAAAGGAATGCAAAAAATTCTTGGATTCCGGACCAACATTGGGTCTCTGGTTTTATTTGGCATTATGTTCAAAAAGCAAACCGTGAAAATTTTTTATATGACTTAACTCAAATAGATGGAAATTCACTACAATATACTGTTTATACTGAAGGTGAATATTATGGTTGGCACACAGATGAAGATTATCCGGGTTGGTATAAACCAAAAGTAAAAGATAATCGAGATTCAATTGAAAACTTACATACAGAATATTTGAATAAGAGTGTTGAAACAGTAAGAAAACTATCTTTTTCTTTACTCTTATCAGATCCCACAACATATGAAGGTGGTAATTTGCAATTCATGAATTCTCAAAGCGAATCTTATATTGTTCCTAGGCAACAAGGAATGCTAATTATATTTGATTCTAGAGCACCTCATAGAGTTCAAAAAGTAACTAAAGGTGTTCGTAAAAGTATCGTAGGGTGGACAGTTGGACCAAGATGGAAGTAATTGATAATTTTTTAAGCCCCTCTTATTTTAATGAAATTAGTAATGTTATAAATTCTCCAAAATTTGAATGGTTTTCCAGTAGAAATATAACAGATGGAAAAACCACAAAAAATTCATCATTTGGATTTTGTCATCCAATATTTGATAATGGATTTATAGACTTAAAATTTAATTTATTCTTTAGTGGATTTTTATTTCAATTATTGGATCAAATTCAATGCAATAAAATAATTAGAAGCAGAATTGATATGACAACATATCAATCTAAAAAATTTATTCATGAACCTCATGTTGATTTTGAAGATCCGTATATTTCTAATATAACTACCATTTTTTATATTACGGATAATAAAGATGCAGATACAATAATTTATGATAAAAAAATAACTTCTAAGGAAAATATTTGTATTAAAGATTTAAAAGTACTAAAAAAAATATCTCCAAAAAAGAATAGATTGGTTTACTTTGATGGATCATATCTTCATACAGGACACTCTCCGACTAATGAGAGTCATCGAATTTTAATCAATAGTAACTTTACAAAAATATAATTGAAAAATATATAGTGCATCAATTTGGATTGGTAGTTATAAATGAAATTAGATTATCCTTATTATTATCATATTATAGATAACTTTTTAGATATAGAAAGAGCAAAAAGAATATCAAAAGAATTTCCAGATTATACATCTGATGCCTGGTATTGTTACAATAATCCTCTAGAAAATAAAAAGACATGCAACAACTGGTATTACTTTGGACCAGAAACTTACAAACTTTTATCCTATCTGAATTCTCCAAAGTTTATTTCACAACTACAAAAAATTACTGGAATATCAAAACTTTATCCTGATATTGGTCTTCATGGTGGAGGACTACATATTCACGGAACTGGTGGAAAATTGAATGTTCATCTAGATTATTCGATTCATCCAAAACTTAAACTTCAGAGAAAACTAAATCTTATTATTTACTTGACAGAAAATTGGAACTGCGAGTGGGGAGGTGAATTGGAGCTTTGGTCTCATAATCAAGAAAAAAATAAACCAAAAGAAAGGATTGTTACAATTGATAATCTGTTCAATCGTGCTATTTTATTTGATACTACTCAAAATTCCTGGCACGGATTTCCAAAACCACTCACCTGCCCAGAGAATACATATAGAAAGAGTTTAGCAGTTTATTACTTAACTGATCCACTAGAAGGAACTGATCCAAGACTCAGAGCACTTTATGCGCCAACAAAAGAGCAAGAAAACAATTTTGAAATTTTAAACTTAATTGAAAAAAGAGTGAAATTATGACAAAAATAAATAAAATTCTTCATGATTTTAATATTGATACTCCAGATAAAATGGGAGGAACAGATAAATCAACGATACACTCATATGATATAGTTTATGAAAATATATTATCGGATTATATTAATAAAGAGGGAAATTTACTAGAAATAGGAATAAAACATGGTGGATCAATTTTGCTTTGGAATCAATTTTTAAATAAATTCAAAATTTATGGTATTGATTGTGATGATTTGATACATGAAAACATAAGCAATTATATAAAAAATTATAAAGAAAAAATACATCTAGAATTTAGAGACGCATATACACAAGAAAGTGTAAACATTTTAAAACAAAAATGCACTGAAGGATTTGATATTATTATTGATGACGGTCCTCACACAGAAGAAAGTCAGATTAAAGCAATTGGACTCTATCTTGAATTACTTAAAGAAAATGGAACTTTAATTATAGAAGATGTTGCAGATTTTAACTTTACAAAAAAACTTGAAAGTATTACTCCAAAGTCTAAATTGTACCATTATGAGACTAAGGTATATGATTTAAGAGATGTTAAAGGAAGATATGATGATATTATGTTTACAATTAAAAAAATACCAAGGAAGACAAAAAATACAAAAATAGTGATGATTTCAATGTTCAAGAACGAAGCGACAACAATTCGCAGAATGCTTGAATCTTGTTATCAGCATATTGATTATTGGATTCTTCAAAACAACGGTTCAACCGATGGAACTCCTGAAGTCGTAAAAGAATTCTTTAAAGATAAAAATATTCCTGGATTTATTTACGAGGTAGAAGAAGGTTGGGTTAGTTTTGGATGGAATCGTGATCATCTTTTACAAACTTGTCTAAATACCGACCATGATTGTGATTGGATTATGAAGATGGATTGTGATGAATATCTAGAGGTCGATGAAGACTTTGATTGGTCTTATTTTGATAATAAAGAAATTCAAAGTTTCCATGTTACCGCACAAAATCCCGGTTGCATTTACTATCGGGCCTGGATTTGGAATGCAAAGTTGCCATGGAAATTTTATCATGATGTTGCACATGAATGCATTTATTTGAATGACGGAGTAACTGGTGAAGGATTTCAAGTTACTGACTTGCCGCGTTCATTTAGAATGTGTGGAACAAATGAGGGTGAAAGTTATACTGTCAGAACCAAATATATCAGTGATGCTCTAAAACTAGAAGAAAAACTAATTCGGGAAGAAACGATGCTTACTGACAGGTATCACTTCTGGTACGTTGGAAAAAGTTATATGGATTGTTTTCGAGGAGATTTTTATCCTCTAGGTGATCATCATTCTAAAGAATTTGCTCGCCGTGCCATTTTTTATTTTGAAAGGTATATTGATTTTGTTCATGAAGGAGGAAAACTCCAGAGAGGAATTAATGAAATGTGCTATTACGCAACATTTTGTATTGGCGAATGTTACAAATTTCTTGGTGATATTGAAAAGGCACTTTATTACTTTAAAGATGCAGAGTCCTTTTGTCCAGTCCGAAATGAACATCTTGTTCATCTAGCTCACACATACAATGATCTTGGTCAGTATGACAAGATGTTAGAAGTAACAACGCTTCTTATTAATCCAGAAAGAAAACTTCCGTTCCCAAATTATTATTTTTTAATTGACACGAATCTTTATTTTGATAGTGGACATGTACCAAAACATCTTCACAATCAAGCACTTGCAAAAGTAAATAAATCGAGTAATGAAAAATCTATTGATTCTTTTGCTGTCCAGATTCAAACAAAACCGAGACTTTGGATTGTTGATAATTTCTATGATGATCCATATGCAGTGAGAGAGTTTGCACTTAAACAGGAGTTTCAAGAAAATTTAAACTACTATAAAGGTAGTCGCTCAACACAGCAATTTATTGTTCCAGGAACTAAGGAAGCATTTGAAAAAATTATTGGTAAAAAGATTACAAACTGGACAGAAACTCATGGAATGTGTGGTAGATTTCAATATTGCACTGCTCAGGATGACTTAGTATATCACTGTGATAGTCAAACTCTTGCTGGTATGGTTTATCTTACGCCAGATGCTCCATATTCTTGCGGAACTTCACTCTTTGCACATAAAAAAACAGGTCTAAGAAATGAAAATGATTTTAATAATGTTGATGTTTTTGGTGAAACTGGATTCTATGATAGATCAAAATTTGAACTTGTAGATACTGCAGGTAATGTATTCAACCGTCTTGTTTTATTTGATGCTAAGTGTATTCATTCTGCAAATGAGTACTTTGGAACTAATATAACTAACGGTAGATTATTTCATTTATTCTTCTTTGATTGACATGAAACTCAGTATTATTACACCATCACACAAGTATCAACCTTATTTTGATGAACTTTACTCTAGTATTGTAAAGCAGACGTATTCAAATTGGGAATGGATTGTCTATTTAAATGGAGAATTTAAAAAAGATCAACTCTCAAAAGAAATTATTAATGACAAGAGAGTTAAAATCTATGAGAATTATGATGGCAACACTAACATTGGATATGTAAAAAACAAAGCATTTTCTTTGGGAACGGGAGATGCTTTGTTAGAAGTGGATCATGATGATATTTTAACACCGAATTGTTTAGAAGAAGTTGCAAAGGTATTTGAAACAAATACTGAGTGTGGATTTGTTTATAGTGATAATGCAACTTATCACATGCAAGATGCCTTCATTCCATATAATCCTGTTCATGGATGGACTCACAGAAAATTTGATTGGAATGGTAAGAAACTCACTGCAATGAATTCTTTTGAACCATCAAGTCAAGCACTTTCTTATATTTGGTATGCTCCAGATCACATTCGTGCTTGGAGAAAAGACATTTATGAAAAAATTGGTGGTCACAATGTAGAACTTTCAATTTGCGATGACCACGAACTAATGATTCGAACTTATCTAGAAACTAAGTTCTATCATATTCCAGAAGTTCTTTATATTTACAGAATCACTGGAGACAATAGTTTCTTAGAAAGAAATGAAGCAATTCAAATTAAAACTAAAGAATTGCACAATCAATATGCACAACTTCTTGCTGAAAAGGATGCTGATGATAGAGGTTTGTTGAAGATTGATATTGGTGGAGGACTTTTTCCAAGAGAAGGTTATACTACCATTGACCAAGAGGATGGAGATATTACCTGTGATTTAAATGATGGTATTCCTTTGGAAGACAACAGTGTTGGAGTAATTAATGCTTCTCACGTTATTGAGCATCTGAGAGATCCAATCAAGACAATGAGAGAAATTCATAGAGTTCTTGCACACGGAGGTTGGGCATTTATTGAAGTTCCATCAACTGAAGGTAATGGTGCTTGGTGTGACCCAACTCACGTATCTTTCTGGAATGAGGATAGTTTTCCTTATTACACAAACAAAAACAAAGCACAATTTATAAGAAACAAAGACATTCGTTTTATGAATTTGAGATTAGAAACAAATTGGTGGTCAGGAACAAAAATTGCTGTAGTAAATACACACCTAGTTGCTTTAAAAGATGGTCCAAGATTTCCTGGTCCAGTGGAAATTTAAGGACACTTTAAAAACTGGCACACTAACCTCACAGAGCAATCTGTGAGGTTTTATAGTAGCTACATAACGCATAAAACCGATGAGGTACTCAAATCTAAACCGACTGATTTTTGTTGGTTCTTTTGTGTGGTTTGTTCACTGGGCAGCAAAAGTATCTGAAGCAGTCCTGAATTTTGTGTTTTAATGTATTACCTTGATATTAGTGGTTATGGTGCTCGTAGGAGGCGCTGTAACAGTACTGTAGAATGGTTTCTATCCAAGTATCTACCTAGACATCATATCGCCGTAGAAGTCCTTCACAGAGGTCTTAGGAGAGAACAATCTTATGGTTATTGTTCAGTCTCCGGAAACATTTATCGTCCTCGTGAGTTTCTAATTGAAATTGATCCAAAACTTGATCTTGAACTTTATACAAAGACTATCATACATGAGTTGATTCATCTTCGTCAATGGGTTCAGGGTATTCTCAAAGAACGTAGAGGAAAAATGTTGTATAAAGATATCAACTGTGATGATCTGGATTACTGGGAACAACCTCATGAAATTGAAGCACATGGTCTTGAAGAATCTTATTACTTTGAATATCTTCAAGAGACTGGCCAAAGTTCTTGACACACCTTTAAGATCTCTGTATAATACCTTTGTTGAGGTTGATAAAAATATAAGCTCAAAAGCTCATGAAAACAGTAGAAAGGCCTAGAAGTAAAGACAATAAGACATTTCAAGTAAGAAAGATTACTTTTGAACCTTTCAGATATTCGGAACATAATATGTGTCTGGTGATGGGATTGATTAAACGCAATCTTACACCAGATCTTTTAACACCAAAGTATCGTCCAGAGAATCAAACCAATCCAACTTACGGACATTGTTATCATTCAACTCAAGCATTATTTTATCTTATGGATACTGATAGATTAGTGCCGATGAGTGGAAAAGATTATCGCGGAGAGTATCATTGGTGGTTACAAGATGGCGAAAACATTTATGATTTAACTGCGGAACAATATTATACCGTAGGAAGACTTCCACCGTATCATAGTGGAAAGAAAAGTAAATGGTATGGGTGGGGACAGAGACCACATCAAAGGTCATTAGATTTAATGATTAGAGTTTTAGGAAAAAATAAGGTGGTGGACACCTTGGAGACTGTCCACTAAATCGTCCGAACCTCCTCTTATCTGCTATAATACTTGAGTATTAAACAAAACCATGAAGACTAAGCGTAAGTTTGTCAACATTATTCCAAAGAGTTCTAAAGCAAAGAATCGCTTTGTGAATATTATGCAATCACTTCATGCAATGGAAGTGGAGCAAGAAACCGATGATAAACTGTTCTTGGTTTCTATCAATCGCCAATACTGCACTTGGGTTCCTAAAATTGGTAACGAACATTGGGATGTTGTGAAATGAAAAAACTGATTGTTCTTGCTGCACTGTTGCTTTCCTCTCCTGTATTTGCACAGACTGCACCAGTAGTTCCAAAGGCAAAAGTCTATCGTCCTTTTACATATGAAACCAACTGCATTCTAGAGTACGGTATCCAAACTTATGAGGATGTATGTAAAGTTATTGAGACACGCGAGACTGGTGGTGCATTGAGAACTCGTAATATCTTTTCTAATAAGTTTGGTCTGACTATTAAAGGATGGTTTGATAAAGAGAAAGGATATATGACTTGGGATAGTCATAATAAATTTGAGTACAAGTGGAATTATAAAACTGGTGGAAGTGGATGGACATATGTGATGCCAGGACTTTTATTAGAAAACATTAGCTGGGACTGATTATTAAAAAATCATAAACTACCTTAAATAGTAGTAGAATAGGAGAAAACTATGGTTGTTCTACTTGCATCAACCATTATCTCTTGTAATGATGCATTGAATCTCATTCATCGACTCACTAAAGTTGTAGGATTAACTGAAGTTCAAAGAACTGAAATTGTAAAAGAAATCCGTAAAGTTGTTCCTTCCTGTCCCGTTAAAGTAGTAAAAAATGACTGAAGAATCTCAAATTGAAAAGTGGAATCGCGGACTCACTCTTTTTGAAGAAAGTGTCTTGAAACCAGATCCTGAACTTCGTAACTGTGCTCACAACCAACTTTGCTATAATGAACTGATGGCAGTTCGTGAACAAGTTCTACAATACATTAGAACTCTAAGACAATGAGTTCTTACACCTTTTGGTTGATTATTTTTGCTTTTGTTCTGTATTTTATTGCTACAGACCAATCAGTAGCGAGGGCATTTTATATGCTTACTCAATTAGCAAGAGTTCAATATGAAAAGACAAAATGGTGGATTCTACATAATCCAGCAAATCCAATTGTAAAGTATTTGATGTGGAGACGCTCAAATAAACTTGCAAAGGAGTTGATGGAAGAGTTAGAATCGAGAAATAAATAATCATTATCTGAGTAATACATATGCTCTCCACTCAATACCGTCTTCGCCTTGAAGCAATCTGCGAGCGAATTGTAAAAGGCGAATCAGTAGAGTTAAGTGATATGATTTGGTGTGAAAAATTAGCAAAAGCAAATCGTTCTGCTGCAACACTTTTGAGGCAAGCAAGACGACGTGCTGCAAATCCAAATATGCAGGAAGGAAGTCTAGATGACTTTATGAATGCATTGGATTTGGGTGATCCAGATCCTTCAAATCATCGCACTGGATTCAATGGAGCTGATGATATTATTGATTTCTTTACTGGAGATAAACCAGAAGACTGGAGACAGAGGGACTAATGAAATATTTACTTTTGCTTCTGCCATTGATTACCCTTCCTGCAAGTGCTATTACTTGGAAAGAGTTTTGGGAACCTTTCGAACCTAGAGTTTATTATAGAGAACCAATCTGCACAGAAGTAGTTTATCGTGAAGAATATGTTCCAGGAAATAGGTGGAATCCTGGATATGTGAGAACTTGGAGAGAAAGAGTTAGAGTTCCTTGTTCAATCTATAATTAAGTTGTATTAAGAGGCATCAGCAGTATGTCTGGGGAGATAATTTGCTGTGTAAGTCCTCTTATAAATAGTATCGTCATACCCCAGGCATACAATGAACGAATATTACACTTACGCTTATTTGCGTGAAGACGGAACACCTTATTACATAGGTAAAGGTAAAGGAAGAAGAGTATATTTTAAAGCAAAAGACGAAATAAGAATTCCAAAAGATAAATCCAGAATAATATTTTTAAAACAAAATTTAACAGAAGAAGAAGCATTTAAGCACGAAATCTATATGATTTCTGTGTTTGGAAGAAAAGATTTGAGAAATGGTATTCTTCGTAATAAAACTGATGGAGGAGAAGGTGGTGCAATGATGTTAGGTAAAAAGCATAAAGAAGAATCAATACAAAAAATGAGTGAAATAAAAAAAGGAAAAAAATTCACTGAAGAACATAAAAGAAAAATAGGAGAAGCACACAGAGGAAGAACTTTAACAGAAGAGCATAAGAAAAAAATTGGTACTGCAGGTAAAGGAAGAACTTATACTGAAGAAAGTAGAAAAAAGATAAGTGATGCAAGGAAAGGTAAAACTCATACAGAAGAAACTAAAAGAAAAATGAGTGAATCTGCTAAAGGAAGAGTTCATAGTGAAGAAAGTAAAAGAAAAATGAGCGAAGCAAAGAAAAAGAAATGTTAAGAACTCCTAATAATTAACATAGATAGTAGTACAATAGTAAGGTCATAAAAATGAGCGAAAATTCTTTGTTATGATTTTTTTATATAAAATGGAGAATTGCTATGCACAATTTAATTTCTTACAATCAACTTGCTGGGTGGAAAAAAATAGGTAATACGCTAGATGAGTTTATAGATCAGCACGAAATTATGAATTCCTATTTTGAATGTCTGACTGAGTGTGATGAAGATACGCAAAGTTGTAGGAGGATATGTAGAAAACTCTTGACCACATAAACCAGTTTAATATCTGTCCATCTGCCCTTGACTTTACCAGTCAAGGGTTTTATAGTATGCACATACAGATCCAGACCAATGACCTACAAAGCAAAACTCAAAGTTTCTTTTGATACTGAATGGACTCCAAGTTATTCGTCTGGAATCTATGATGATGAAACTCTTCCTGAAGAACATTATACTTTTGAGATTCCTTGCGAAGACATTAACACCATTCAACTGTTCCGTTTCTTTGGAACTGTTGCCCGCACGATGGGACATAATGATATTGGTATTATGAAAGGTGCTTGTTCGCTTGCATTCAATGATATGCGAAGTGAGGAAGATATGCGTAAGATTGCAGAAGAGTTTGAACTGAAAATGTCAGAGGATTATGCCAAAGAGTTTCGTAAGTTGGAAGATGAGATTTATGATCTAAAAGCAAAACTGTCACGCTGTCAGCAACCAGATAATCCACAATATACCGAGGAAGAAATGGATGCGATGACTCATCAAGAATGGAATGGTGTTGTTCCTGGATCTCCTGAGGCTGTTGAGAAGGGTTGTAAGTGTCCTGTAATGGATAACGAAGAAATGCCCGAAGAACGCAAATGGGTAAATGCTGATTGCCCTCTTCACGGCAAAGCAAAATGAAAGAGTTTGATTACTCACTTGATTACAAAAACTTGGACTTCACTGATCTAAATATCAGAAAACTTTATCGTATTGGTCGTGGTGAACAAGGAGTGCTCCTTGTTAGGCCATATACAGACGATATTTGTGCTCATTGGAGGTTCAAGGATGTGGTTACTGCTCGTAAATCTTCTCATAAGATATACGAAATGTATTGTGATTACAAACGACAGAAGGATTTCATTGGAATGGACATGGCACGGAAATTCCTTGAGATGGGACACACTAGGTCCAGAAGATACGCGAATCATAAGGACGGAAAGAAATACAATTCGTCTGGTTCCGTATTACCTCAAGAAAAAGACGCATTGGTGTCCGTTAAAGCACAATCTGCGAGCATATTTAAAGAAGTACGCGACAGGGTTGCCTATGATCCAGAATATGTTAAAATGAGGAAACAGTGGAGAGCATCAGAGTGACTGAACGAGCACAAGAATTTATGAATACAATATGGGAAGCACGAAATGCTGGTGCTGATACTGAAGAGAAACTTGTCTCCACAATTCTTTCTGTTGTTGCAGAAAATATTAAATCATACAATGCACAAGACGGTAGAATTGTTCTGGATAAGAATGATTTACTTCAACTTGCAGAGGAACTAAAGCAATGAACCTGATTAACTTTAAGCACCGCGAAGACTTTGGGCACGAGTGGTACATTCAAGTTCTAAATGTAAAAGGTTGGAGTTTGCTTCAAGCATCTGTAAGTTGGAATGATTATCCAAGTTGGCCTTATATTCAAATCAAATCAGGTTCTGGTTCTACTTTGAGTATTTTGTTCTGGGCATATAAATTCGGTTTTGATATTGGTATTCTAGAAAGAACTTGGAAGTGGAATTTTGATGACTAAAAATTACAGGATAAAAAAAATAACAGACGGACACTCAACCAGGTACTATCCACAACACAAAAGATTTGGATTGTTTTGGTATAATTTATTTGTAGATGAATATAGGGATGGTGATTATTCTACATTTGAAGAAGCACAGTGGCACCTTTGTAACTATTTGAGAAAACCTGTGATTGAGTATCTTGACTTTGACTGTGGAGACACTTGAAAATGACTGAATGGAAACCAACCGAACAGAACATAGGACAACCAGTATTGAATACTTATATTCAACCAGAAGGAAATTTATACATTCTTAATCCAAAACAATCTAACTGGTCTTGTTATATGTTCGGCAATCGTCCAGGTGGTAATGGAATAATCTATACTCCACAAGAAGGAAGAGTGCCTAATAGGTTTGTGAGGTTTATGATGAGGATTTGTTTTGATTGTAAATGGGTGAAAAATGACGCTTGAAGAAATCCTTGAAGAATACGGACAGGAAGTATTAGACACATACTACGAACTGTTTCCTGATAAAGACATTACAAAGTTTGGTGATAGGTTCTGTGGTCCTGTTGGCGAATATTCTGACTTTGTGCTAGACTGTTATTACTCAACTGGTAGTGATGAATTAGAGTCTATTGAAGACTTTGAAAACGGAGTGTTTCAAGAGTATTATTACTACGATCATAAAACCTCAACTGGATTTGTATTTTACAATGAACGATAATCCTACACACGAAGAAATGCTTGAAATTGCTGCTCAAAGAGAAGCAGAGAATGAAGCGATTGTTGCTAAAGTATCTGATGAAGATTACCAGAAAGTTTTAACTCAAGCAGCACGACAAGAACTCGCAAAAAAATCATTTGATGAACTTACCAGAGATGAAAGAATTCAACTTGCTCTAGATGAAGTTGTTTGGATTGGGATTGGTGGGCAAGATAGTGAAGAGTTTTATGGTTCTATTCAGTTTATCCGTAAAGTATTGAGGAGTTTGGTATAATATCGGGATTCCGAATAAACGCCATTTATCAGGAAAACAACTAAAATGAACTTCACAAAACGCCAACTGGTCCTATTGACAACTGCCCTTACTCTGTTCTATGATGAAATCGCAAAGACAGCACCTGCTGAAATGAAGACAGAAGTAATGGAACTTGCCCAGATGGTTCAGGATGCTTATGAGGTGGTAGAATGAGTCACTTTGTGAAGAATCCAGATGAGATTATCCTTGAAGATGTGAAGATGGTTCACTATGAAACAATGGAAGAAGGTCGTGCTGTATGGTTGGGAATCTATATGAATGATGGTAAGATGTATCACCTTAACATTGGTGGTGATAATCTTTATGTTAACTATTCTTATGAGGGTAATGATGAAAACATTACTGAATGGGCTAAACTAAAATGACACAAGACGATAAACAATTTCTAAAAGAGTTTCTGCGTGGTGGTAGTACTATTGGTATTGTTGTGGGATTATTCATCCTATTGGTTAGTCTACTTTGGCAATCAGAAAATCCACCAGTTGAATCACAGTCTACTAAAGTCATTGGCACCTACAAAGAATGTGATATAATACAGTGGCACTACGGTCCACTTGCTGAATACAAGTATTTCTTATACTGTCCAAATGAACGAAAAGTCTAAAATCTACTATAATGTCTGGTGTTGTGCCTATCAACGACGAGGACTATATAAAGGCACAGATAGAGAACACAGAGAGCACGAAACTGTTCGTATGTGTCTTGATATGAAAGACGTAAAGTTTCATCAGTTTGATACAGAAAAACCGCATTATCTCTAATGACTTGGGAAGAATACATCTTCATATATCTTATTCCTTCTTGGTTTCAAACGGTTGGAGGAAACTTCCGTATCTGGCGTGATTTGATGACTGGAAACTATAAGGATTATGCTCTGATGTGGTATGATGATCCTTATGAAGAGTGTTATGAATGGTTCTGGGGATCTTTATGCTTTGATGATACTCTAGATAAAGGTTTTCTTGAACACATACGAAAACTTGCTAAAGAAGTAGAGGAAGGTCAAGTTAAAACTTACACACTTGAAGAAGTTATGCGAGAGTTGAGTGAAGACTAATGGGAATGTTTGATACTTTACATTGCTCATTTGATTTGGGTCCAGACTTTACAAATGTAGAATTACAAAGTAAAGATATTGATGTCTGTGGTGGTACAATGTCTCACTACTGGTTAGATCCTCATGGTTATTTGTATTTGATTGATTACTCACATACTTCAGACTTTGTAGAAATTGGAGAAAATGATGAGGATTATGATCCTATACGATTGTGGCGTAATTTTAAGGTAGTTCCTAATGGCAATCGTGGAAAAATAAGTCCTTATATGATTACCAAGTACATTACAGTTTATCCAGCAAAATGGGATGGACACTATGATGACTGGCCTACATGTAAAATTCACTTCAAGTATGGTAGACTTATGGACTATGAGTATGTGTGCCGATGATCCCAACAGAACTATTTCCTTATGAAAAGTTTGGATTTAGACTTGAATTTGGTGAAGGAAAGAATCCTACAATTTGTTGGTTTGAGTGCCAAGAACACCTTGACAAATATCTAGAAAGGTATAAACTGGATAGTAAGACCATAAAGATTGATTATCGTGATAAACCCCCTGAGCCCAGTAAAAAACACAAGAGAAGTGTGGAACAAAAACCTAAACCAAAAGGTAAAGGAAGTTCTAGTACAAGTAAAGGACGAAAACCCAGCGTGGATTCCACTAGAAACACTACTCGCACTCCAAAGTCTAAAAAATGATACAGGTAATTGAAAATGAAGACAGATCGTTCACTATCTCCTGGGATGAGACTTCTCCTACTGAAAGTATTCTCAACACCTGGACTGAAGACGACTTCATCAAAGTCATTATGGAACATCTTCAAAATCTGAAAGACAATGGATGATAAGACTAAAACCATTCTTGCTATAATGCAGATTGATAACCTTACAAAACTATTGGAAGGTAATGAGTATGAGTTTATGCTAACCAGTAAACTAATTTCAGTGCAAGTAGAACTACAGAGGCAACTAAGTCATTATGAGTAAACAGTTTTATGACGACGATGCTTTCTATGTGGAGCATAAGAGTTGGGGAACCTGGCAATCACATTATCCTGACGGTAAAGGTTTGATTACTTCATTAACTGAAGAGGAGTGCATTCGCGCAAGTCGTTGGTATTTAAAAGCAAAACAAGAAGGTGAGTTTGACAAATCACCTGATAAAACTTATGATTCAACTGTTGGAGGAAAACTATGACAACACGTACATTTGTAGATAAGAATGGCAATTCTTGGGAATGGGAAGAGACCGAAGAAACTGTGAAAGCAGTTAAAGAACTTGCAAACTTTGCTGGTAATTATCCTGAACCTTTGTATGCAGCTCACCCGAATTTGAAAAATGAATAATAATCGCTTAACACCAGAAGAAGTACAACAAGCATCAGAAGAATTTTTTCCTATATTTGAGATTGTTCGTAGTCGTATGCCAGAAAACTCTACAACGGAAGATACTCTTAAAGTGATGGAAACCATTTGTACTCTTGCACATAAACTTCGTGCTGAGAATGAGAAGATTAAATTTGGATTTAATAAGAATGAAAGTGCGACTGAACCATAATCAACAGTTCTGGGCAAATATCTTTCGATGTGCTGTAGAGAGGTCTAACTTCTACTTTCAAGAAAAAGATCTTGATAGGCACGCAAGAGAACATACAACAGTTGTATTAGCATTACAAAAAGGAGAAGAATTTTGGAAAGAACTACTGTAGAATATCCCTATCACGTTCTTGATAAGACTACTCCTTGGTATGAGTGGTTATGCTACTGTGAAATCTGCCATCAATTAAATGCTCCAGGACAACCATCTCTGGGGCGTTTTATGTCATATAGACGCTATTTGAAATCTGTTGGACTTCTTGATAATGATTAGAAAATTTATTGAATGGTTTTTTGCATCAACAGAAAAATTTACTGTTGAAGATGATGTCTACTCTAAACTTATAGAGTTGCAAGAACGCATTGAAGCACTTGAAGCAGAGAGTGTAGAGAACAGTAATTGTTTCTATGAGTTAGGAAATTGTATTGATGCAGTTGATGCTCGTATAGATATTCTAACTCTTGAGAGTTGGAATAAAAAAGATGTATGAATTAGACGACTTTGAAAAAGCACTTGCACATTTTGGTACACGAGTTGATGTTATCATTGCAATGGAAATGGGAGGCAAATTAGATGCTGACGCGGCTTACAAAAATATTAAGATGGAACTCAAAGAACTCAAGCGAATTCGTAAGTCCATCAAAAAAGACAAGGATTTGTGATAAATGTGGAGTGGAAAAACCACTTGACAAAGACCACTATCAGGTGGTAAAATACTTCCGAGATGGTTTCTCATACTATTGCCACGATTGCTCTAAACCCAAACCAAGAAATGACTGACTTTGATTACAAAAAGTATTCTCTTGAAAACTTAGAAAATTGGATGCACGATGCAATGTCCGCAGGTGAAGCAACACCACAGGAAATCTATGATGTTATTGTTGGTGTAGTAAAAGAAAACTATTACACATACAAACAAAAAGCATCTGATGCATATGAACTTCTTGCGTTATTGAATGGCAATGATAAGAATAAGTATGAGGATTATCTAGATAAATTCTTGAATTCTCCTAAAGAAGACAAAGTAAATCGTTGGGTTCTTCCTGTTGAACTTGATGAGTTGACTGGTGAGTGCTATGTGCAGTTTCCTGATGACTTGTTAGAAGCAGCAAATCTAAAAGAAGGTGATCAAGTACAATGGATTGATCGTGGAGATGGTAGTTTTGAAATGAGAAAAGTTAATGCTTGAAATTGTGGTTCCATTTTTTATACAATCTTGCCTTCGTGGATTAACTGAAAAAGCAGGAGATTACTGTGTTATTGACAGACCAAATCCATCTATAGTAAAATACTATGAACCTGGTAAGTCTTGTTATGTCAATGGAACTTTTTACACCAAATGCGAGGATAGGTTAAATGGCACTAAGTAGTCAAACTTTAGAACATCTTTTAGAGGCAGAATCACATCTTCGCGCTGCAATTAAGTCAGCAGCAATCAATGAGAAGGCAACAGTAGTTCAACAACTCTCTAAGATTTTGTTGAGTATTGAACAATGCAAAAAGTTTGAAGAACTAATGGATATGTTGGATACTCGCAATCCAGGAAGTAGAGGTTCTTTTGGATCTTTCTTTAACGATGAAGATTAACAAATGTAAAGCAATCCCGAAGAGATTGTTAAGTTCATAGATATTTTATATGGATATGCTAACATATCATAGTATTCGGGAGCAAAAGTATGACCCTTCCTTCAAAAGGAAATAAAAATCTGACAGATGAAGAGTTTAGAGAGATGACTGCACTTAAAAATGTAATCAATCAACGCCCTGCTGCTGTAGTTCCTGAGAAAATGGAAGAATTTACTGAGTATCTTGTCAGGAGTCTGAGGGAGAAAGGTGGTTGATTAAACTGGGCCCTTCAAAGTGCCTCTGTAGTATAACTTTATTTTGTAATGACAAAACCTTCTTGGAATCAAATATTCTCTGAGGCAATCAAGTCTCATAAGAATGGTGTGCATTATCTGAATAAATCCATCGAAGAACGAGCAAAAGAAAATCTTTGTGGTTTTTATCAATATACAAATAAAAGTGAATATGAGAAAGACTCTTACAAATGTGGTGAAACTGAAGTAGGTGCAGCAGATCGTATTGCACAACAACGCACTGCATCTACAACTGAAGACTTCTTGATTGTTGGTTGGATTCCTTCCAACCTTGCACTCATTCCTAAACAAGATCAAAAAATTCTTCGTGAACTTCACAATCAAGAAAAGTGTGTTCTTCGCACGGTTCTTGACGAAGATCTGACTGCAAAGGAATGGGCTATCTTCAAGAATAATAATCCAGAAGAAGTTATTCGAGATTATCTTAGCAAACTTGAGAATGGTTTGGTTAAGAAAGATCTAGAACTGACTATCTGGCAGATTGAAGCACTTGATCGCTTAATTACTTTTCTAGACGAAGGTAAGCAAAAGATCATTGCAGAACTTGCTGCAAGGTTTGGTAAGACCTTGGCATATCTTGCTCTGCTCAATTACCTTGAGCAGCAGGTAATGATTGTTGGATCTTACTACCTAACTGCACTAACATCCTTCAAGAAAGAAGTTGCTCTTTATAAAGACTTTGCTAACTTTGAGATTATTGACCTTGATGATGTCAACTTTCAACAATCTTTCGACACTTATCTGAAACAAGGTAAGAAGATTGTTATCATTGCATCTCTCTGTGGTGATAAAGAACGCAATGAAACTCTGCGAAATCAAAATGCAGAGTTTGTCTCTAAGTTGAGCAATAAGATCACTGTAATTGATGAGGCAGATTATGGTGCTCATACTGATAACTGTGCTCCATTTGTGAACAAGATTGGTAAAGGATCTCCGATTATTCTTACCACTGGAACTAACAGCGAACGAGCAGCAAATAATCATCAAATTGATGCATCTTTCAAGGTAACTTATCTTGATATGCAAATGAAAGCATTGTCCAACAATATGGTTCTTAAGAATCATATTCTCAAACAGTGTAAGAGAGCAGTTAAGTTTGAAAACAATCTAGTCAATGTAGAGTTTTATCGCTTTGATTGGAGTCGGTTTGTTCATACTTTGGTTGGTAAGAATGAGGATCTGAATCCTTCATTCTCAAAATGTTCTGCAGATGTTCTTAAGAATACTGCATTTTGGACTGGACTGTATCAAACTATGCTTGGTATTAGTTCTGATATTGATTTGAATGATTATAGTCTTTCGAATTGTCTACGAGGAAACTCTGAATCAATCATTCAGTTTGTTAGTATGAGTAATGCACAACTCAAGAATCTTGAAAAGATTGCTAACACCATTCTTGGGCAATTTTATGATGTCTACGCTATTTGTGGCGATGATATTCAAGGTAAAGATGCAGAACAATTTGTAAAAGATAAGATCATTGTTGCAAAACAAAATAACAAAAAAGTCTGGATCATTGCATCGCAAATGTGCCAAAGATCCTTCAGTGTTGCTGACATCAATGTTGTTCTTCTTTCTTATGACAATGGAGATCTTGGTGCAACAATGCAGAAGATTAGTCGTGCATTGACAAATGGTAATCGTGAGAAAACTGGTTATGTAATCTCTCTTTCGATTGATGGTAATCGCGACGATAAGATTGCACCGATGATTATGGATGCTGCAGAACAAGTAGCGGAGCATGAAGGAATCAGTCTTCCTGATGCACTTCGCAAGGTTATGAAGACGTTTCCTATCTTCCAAATGGATGAAGATGGTTATCCTGTAGAGTTGCTTCCTGATGATTATGCCAAGGAAATCTTTTCAACATCAAAAGGTATTCGCCTGGCTGTAAATAAAGAATCAATCTATCTGAGTGATTCTGACAGCGAAGCATTTGATATTCTTTCACAACTTGACGTTCCTTCTGCTACAATTAAACAGATTACTGAGTTTGTAAAAGGTAAAACTTATCATCCACAACAGCAAACCAAACAACTGACCAAAAAAGAGAAGGATGAACTACACTCTTTCATCTTGAAGAATATTGTGAATATTCTTGACAATCTTGCAGTTACGCTGCACTATCAGAAGATGATTCGTGGTAAGATCACATATTCGGATCTCATTCATCTCCTTAACACTGAAAAAGACTCTAGCACTATGGTTGGTGTTAATGGTAATCAATTCTCCACACTGGTAGAGTGTGGATATATTCAAAAAGGTATTCTTGAAACTTACGTTGAACTGAATTGACTGTGAATTACATCACTCCTGAACAATTTAAGAAACACTTCACAGTTCAAGGTGCAACTCTTGCAGTAACTCCTAGTGCATCTCTTTGTGCTCGTTCACTTGGATATTCTGTTTATTACTGCAATCCTGAGGATACTCTTCTAAAGAGTAGGAAATATGATACCGTTCTGATGGATATTCCTGATGGATTTCGATTTCCTGGATATAAGTCTAGGCACGAATATGCTTGGTTAAAACTTGCACTTTCATTCGTCAAACAAGATGGAATTGTGCATATTAAATCTAGCACTAAAATCCTTACACAACTTCGCCAATTCTCAAATCTCTTTGTTGAGATGATTGAGTTTGTGGATAATTATGTTTACCTTAAGTGTGGAATTAAATCACAAATTAAAGATCCAACTGTTGTTACATATCCTACAGGAGAAAAGATTCGTCTTGACGTAAAGAAGTCTATTCTTCCTCAAGTTTATGATCAGAGACACATTGATTATATTAAATTGGTTGATTCTTCTGACCGACAATCTTTGTACTGCGATTCATTTTGTGTTGGTGGAAAGCAACGTAACTTATTCTTCGATCTCTACGAAGAATCAAAGTGCAAAGGAACTTATGGCCTTCTGATTCAAAATAATACAAAGAAACTGCAGGTTTCTAAACTTGAGGATCAATCTTGCAATAGTTCTGCAGACATTTATTTCTTCACATCTAAGGATCAAAGAGATCGCTACTTTGATTTGTTCACCAAGTATGATATAATTAAACTAGCAGACAATCTTGCCTGCGGTGGAGAAATGAATAAAAAAGTCCAATCATATCTGATGAATCCTCTTATTTTTGACTATGCTTTTTCAAACTGACCATACAACCGCATCAGTCACAGATTTCACTGTTAGAGAAGTTCCTTTCAATGTTGTAGCACCATTCATTGAAAAGTGGCACTATAGTCACAGTGCAAAAGGACAATCTCCTAAAAATTGTTTCGCACTCATGCACGATGGTGACATGATTGGTGCGATGATTTATGGTTTCTTTGCGATGAGAAATCAATGGAAAAAGTATTCTGTCTATGGAGTTGATGATGAGTTTGAAGTCATTGAACTTCGTAGGTTGGTTTGTATTGACGAAACTCCTAGAAATACTGAGTCATACTTCATAGGTCAGACAATCAAATATCTGAAAAAGAATACTAATTATAGGATCATTGTTTCTTATGCCGATCCTCATCATGGTCATGCAGGAACTATCTACAAGGCAACAAACTTCTATCATGTAGGAATGACTTCACCTGGAAAGATTATTGACTACAATGGTAAGAGGTATCATGATAAGTGCATCCGTGATATTAACAAAGCACATCTTAGGAAGACCGGAGAGAGAATACCTGCACAATCTGCTGTAAGACTTGTTAAGGCGCTTGAAACTGGAGAGGCAAGAATGGTAGAAACTCCAGGTAAACATATCTATGTTATGCCACTGAATAAGAAGTCCAAAAAACTAATCGAACAGAGTCTAGTAAAGTGAATTGGGCCCTTGAAAGTGCATCAGTAATGTAAGCGCAACACTCAAATGGCAACTCGCGGTCGTATTGGAATTGAACTTTCTGATGGTTCTATTCTTTCCGCATACCATCATTGGGATTCGTATCCTGAATGGCTTGGTCGTATCCTGAAGACTCACTACAACTCACGTTCTCTTGCTGAAGAACTGATTGATGGTGGTGATATGAGTTCCTGCTGGACTGATTCACGTTGGGATGATAGTGCTGTGAAAGGTGTTTATGGACCCGAATACTACTCTCAGCGCGGTGAAGATTGCCCCCCTCGCCTTGATGCTGACCTCTGTGAGTATCTTCTGCCTGGCAACAGTGAAGAGTATGCCTATGTCTTCCGCAATGGTGAGTGGGTGTGCTACAATATGCACCAGTTTGATGATACCAAACTTCCCGAAATTGTTGAAATTCCCTCTGCTGCTCTTGCTGTTTGACCTATGAAACCTACTACTGACATTCCTACTGCTATTGGTGTTGTCTTTGGTGCTGTTATTATTGTAACAGCAAGTCTATTCTTTGAAGCATGGTTGCTTGGACTAATTCTGTCTTGGTTTAATGTATCATTGACCTTCTGGCAGAACTTTGCTATGATTGCTCTTGCTAATCTTATCTTCAAGAACTCTGGAGGTTCTGCTAAATGAACCGCAAGTATGTTACTGCTGGACTGATTGGTTTCGTTGCTATTCTTGGTTGGAATGTATTTCTTATCCAACGTGATGATGCAATGTATAAAGCATATTATCGTCAGCAAGCAATAGAGAATCTAAAGAAACCTCCTTCCAGAGAAATTCGATGACTCTAGGACTTGCTATTGCAATCTACACTGCTCTGGTTGCATTTGTATCCTCTATTATGCTATATTACCTTAAGGTAATGTATCCACGCGAAGAAGCACAACTTAAGGAGAAATCCAAATGATTCCGAAAAGCATCCGAGACCTTATCAAACGAGCAGAAATGGACAAAGTAGCAGAAGAGTTCTGGAAAGAAGTTGAGCGTGAAGCAGCAAAACTTGAGGTTACAGTAGACTATTATCTCGCGGAGTTTTATTGATGACTTTTATTCTTGGTATGGGACTTGGTATCCTTTTAACTATTGGCACTTCACTTATAGTTGCTGCTGATGTTGACAACGATGAAGACTAATCTTAAACTTAAGAGGTAATTTACACACAACGATGAAGTATCTTTATTTGGTTGACTACTGGGTTCCTTTTCCTTCCTCTGAATATGGTGGGATAATCAATGTTATTGCTGAAAATGATATTGAATGTCACGATATTCTGCGAGATTCGGATGATTACGATTCTAGGTATCATCCAAAAATTATGGAGAGAGTAGTTGCTGCTCCTCGCTTTGCACTTGTGGATGAAGAAGAATCCCGTATTGTTGAATCCTTTACAACCTGATGACTCACCACGTTGCTCACACCAATCAAATGGTGTCTGATTTGAAGAAACAGTATCAAGATCGTATTGAACAACTGCAAAGTAAAATTGCAGAACAAGAACACGAAATCTCACAACTGCAGAAACAAATTGAGTATATGTCGCGAGACAAATTTTATGACTGCTGAACTTCCACCTCTGCCTTATTCTCCACCTGAAGGATATTATTATGAATGTGAAGAGTTCAAGCGAAATGTTGTCAGTATTTGGTTATGCAACACTCGCAAGTTTGTCTATAATGGTGGCGCTGCTACTAGGACCATTCACTCCTTCTACAACACCAAAACCAGAGAGTATTTCGCCCCCATCAATAGTAAAACCATCG
>Ga0222713_10001678_pt1 | contig 24569 bp, 16 predicted proteins | sample C33_649DmetaG_FD_165061 | JGI IMG/M metagenome (GOLD analysis project Ga0222713, IMG submission 165061) | Estuarine water microbial communities from San Francisco Bay, California, United States - C33_649D | ecosystem: Environmental > Aquatic > Marine > Unclassified | place: USA: California...
CAAATTTTAAGTCCATCAAAGGAATTTTTTTAAAAAGATACCCTTAAATTACCTGAACAAGATTGTGTTTAATAATTTTTATTGATCAAAATGGAGAATATCTCCAATATTAACTCAGGCTAGGCCAGCGGATGCCTAAATGCCAAATTTTATGACATCAACACAAGAAAATAAATTTTAATATAGGGATGCAATGAAAAAATCAAAGCATCCCTATAAAATATTAAAACACGAATTAGATCCAGATCTAATAGTTCGTATTTTGTGTTAGTTCCAACCCAGATTTTGTGTCAGTTTAGGATTGATATCCAATTCAAGCTGAGGGATTGGGAATAAAGCATGCTTTGCCTGATATCCAATTGGACCTAATTCCTGAAGTGCTAAGCCCCATCTTCTCAAATCATTAAACCGAATAAATTCAAACATCAATTCCACTTGTCTTTCCTTATTAATCGCGTTAAACATATCGGCTTTTGAACCCGTATTCACAGCAGTTAAAGCCGGCATATTGACAGATGGCCGGGCACGAACCTGATTAACTGCAGCTCTTGCCTCAGTTAGCTTATTAAGCTCATTTGCTGCTTCTGCGTACATCAGTAATACATCCGCATAACGAATAATTGGATAGTTTATACCATTACTATTGACATACATGATAGGCCACATACCCTTTTTTACTGCATAACCGGTTGCTGACCAAACCGCACTAAATGTAGCCAAAGCTGTACTAACATTTGGAGCGAATGAATCACCTGGCCTGAAGATTGACATAGCACGACGTGGATCTGTTGGATCAAATGCATCAAATGCTCTTTTTGTAGCCAAACCTGAACCTGTAGCTCCATTCACTGCAGGAAGATAACTTCCGTTACGACCGTTAGAGCCACTACCACCAATATCAGCAAATTGAACTTCAAAAATGGATTCCTTATTATTCTCGAAGCTCCGGTGCCATACTTCCTGGAAATTATCCATCAAACCATATTTTCCAGAATTGATTACTAATAAAAAGTATTTCTCTGCATTGGCATAATCCTTATTATACAAATAGACTTTACCCAGTAATGCTTGAGCTGCACCTTTAGTTACTCTACCCAAATTAGCCCCACTGTGTGAGACAGGGAGACCTGCTTCTGCTGCTAATAAATCAGCAATGATTACTTTATACACATCGGCAACAGGAGTTCTTGCAATCAAAGATGCATCAGTATTAGGCAAAGGCTGTGTTACTAGTGGCACTGCACCGAATATATTAACGAGATCAAAATAAAACAGAGCTCTTAGGAATTTAGCTTCGCCTAAATATTGACTCTTTAATGCTTCTGCCATATTAATTCCAGGAATATTCGCAATGGCAAGATTTGACCTGTAAACCCCTTCATACAACCCTCTCCAGGTATCATGGATCTGATTCAGTGCCGGAAAGTAAGTGAAATTATTATACTCCAAAGGAACTGTATTGGAAAGTAAAACCTCACCTGATGGCACATCATAAATCCTATAGAGATTAATACTCCAGGCACTTTGAAGCGAAACATATATCGCATTAACTCCTAACTGAGCTCTTTCTGCTGAATTATAAAAACCAACCTCCGTCAATGCATCTGGTGGTGACTTTTCTAAAAACTCCTTCTTGCAACCTGCTAATAATAACAGCATTAACAGGGTTGATATACCTAATTTTAAATTTTTCATATTCTTTTATTTTAAATTTCTTAATTACCAGTTTAATAAGATAACTCTGCTTCCTAAAAGTTTAAAAAGTCAAATTAACTCCGAATGAGTAAACGCTAGGGATAGGAGTTGAACCTGTGTCTACTCCAAAAGCAAGTGGACTTCCTGAGTCATCATTGAAACCTAATCCTCCCAAGGTATCCGCATTGTAGTTAGGATATTTGGTAATGGTAAATAAGTTTTGCCCGTTAAAATATATCCTAGCATTTCTGGCACCAACCCTTTTAATTATACTTTGAGGAAGTGTATAACCAATCTGGAAATTCTGCATTCTTAAGAAATCTGCATCTAATACATAGTCAGACTGACTACGATTGTTCTGATTGGTATCACCACGAACTGCACGTGGTAGCGTATTGGATGTACCAGGTCCTTTCCATCGATCTAAAACAGTAGTTTTATTGTTCCACTCGCCCTGCATGGTTTCAAGATAAACACCCTGAGAATCATATAATTTCTTACCGCTGGTTCCATAAAAACTCATATTGACATCAAAACCTTTCCAGCTAGCATCAGCTGCAAATCCATAATCAAAATCTGGCCATGGGTCACCAATATTGGTTCTGTCATTAGCATCAATTTTTTTATCGCCGTTGATATCCCTAAATCTTCTGTCACCTGGCTTAGCACCAATTTGTGTTGGATGTGCATTGATTTCTGCCTGTGTTTGGAAGATCCCGTCATTTATATGACCAAAGAAATGAGACATTGGCAAACCAGGCAAGGTGCGAGTATAGGTTCCTGAGTAATACACATTTTCTACAAGGTTGATGATGCTTGTTCCTGTACCGAGTGAAATTACTTTATTTCGTACATTAGATAGGTTACCTGAAACACCATATTTCAGTTCGCCAGCTTCTCCTCTGTAACCTAACAAGAATTCCATACCCTTATTCTGCAATTGAGCAGCATTTTGGTATGGTCCGGAATCACGGGCAAATCCGGTTACAGTTGAAATTGGAGTTCTAACCAGAATTCCCTCAGTATCTTTAATCCAATAATCAGCAGTGAAATAAATTTTATTCTGAAGAAAGCTTAAATCTACCCCGATATTAGATTGAGTAGTTGTTTCCCAGCGAAGATTTGGATTACCTAAATTGTTAACTACGGCTGCAGGTGCAAGTTGGTCTGCACCAAAGAAATATCTGGCACTAGTTGACACAACTGTCTGATTACTGTAGTTACCTATATCCTGATTGCCCAACTGCCCCCAGCTAGCTCTAAGTTTTAAACCACTGATCAATTTGGAATCTTTCAGGAAGTTTTCCTTATCCACGTTCCATCCAACTGCCAATGAAGGGAAATTTCCAAAGCGATTGACATCTCCAAATCTTGATGAACCATCACGACGTATAGTAGCAGTAATCAAATACTTGTCGAACATAGTAATATTTGCTCTGCCCAGAAAGGATCTCAAGGCCCACTCGTTTTCAGTTCCACCAACAGTAAACACACCAGTACCAGCACTCAACACCTGAATATCATTACTCGGAAAATCTCTTCTTGTACCATTAATACCATTTCCGAAATAATTTTGCTGAGTAAAACCTCCGAGTAAATTAATCCTATAATTTTCTTTAATTACTTTATTGTACGTAAGAGTATTTTCAATAAGGTATTCATAGGACTCGCTTAAACTTGTATTTAAGCTTCTGGCATTACTTCCCCTGTTATTCATCTGGAACTGAGGTACATAATTCTTGAATCTTCTAAGACCCGAATTTAAACCTGCGTTTAATTTAAACTCCAGGTCAGGAAGTATCTTATAGGTAGCATATGCACTACCAATAAGCTTATTATTAGTGGAATATGCACGGTTCATGTCACGGCGTCCAAGGATATTATCCCGGTTATTCACACCGGTAGTTGCTGGTGATGGACCGGCATAACCGCTATCATTATTCGGATCATAAATTGGCATAGTTGGAGCTGCTCCCATCATATAAGCCAGATCCAGGTTATTACCGAAATTCAAGTTCAGACCTTCTTCCTTAGTAGCAATCAATGATTGACCGATAGTTAACTTTCCAATCTTAAACTCTGTTTTTACCCTTGAATAATAACGCTTATAAGTCCGGAATGCCAAAACACTTTCCTGATCAAAAATACCACCAGAAATAGAATAACTAGCATCCTTTGTGCCTCCCGCAACGGTAAGTGAGTGATCTTGGATTGGAGCAGGATTTATTGAAGCATCCTGCCAGTCAGTATTTGTCTTCAAATTAACAGGATCATTCATTGCAGGTTGTAAAGGATAGAAGTTACCATTTACGTGAGCCTCATTTATGACATCTGCCATTTGTTGAGAATTCAACAAGGGAATAAACTTATTGAATGATTGAATACCATAGTAAGAATTAAAACTGATAGAAGGAGCACGATTTCCACCACTCTTAGTGGTGATTAGTATAACTCCATTCGCAGATCTGGCACCATAAATCGCTGCTGCAGATCCATCCTTTAGTACAGTAGTAGATTGAACATCATTCGGGTTGATACTGTTGATATCTGATGCCTCCATTGGCATACCATCTACCACATAAAGTGGCCCCGATCCCCCGAAGGTATTTAAACCTCTGATACGAACGTTTACATTTTCTCCCGGATCACCTGATGTACTGGTGAATGTAACCCCGGCAACTTTACCTTGCAGTGCCTGGTTTAAATTGGAGAATGACTGATCTTTAATATCTTTTGCAGTAACCGAAACAACAGAACCAGTCAGGTCGCTTTTCTTTTGGGTTCCATAACCTACTACCACAACTTCCTGCAGCGATTCAGAGCTTTGTTCCAATTGAACGTCCATACTGGTACGCCCGGAAATAGACACTTCTTTAGTTGTATACCCTACATAGGTAAATACTAAAACACTTGAACCATCGGGTACATTAATAGTGTAGCGCCCATTTACGTCGGTACTTACACCAATAGTAGTTCCTTTAACTTTAACACTAACACCGATCAATGATTCTCCTTTTGAATCACTAACCTGACCTCTCACTTCTGTAGGAAGGGCCTTTTCAGTTAAATTTTTAATGTCAATAAGTGCATCCGGTGCAAAAGCAGCAGATTTCTGCTGAACGATGATCGTATTATTACGTATTGCATAAGTAAGTGCTTGATTGGAAAAAGATTTTTCAAGGACATCTATGAGATGTGCATTGTTAAAATTGATACTTACTGGTTTAGCTTCATTGATCAATGGCGTAATATACACCAGATCATAGCCTGTTTGGTTACTAATCTCCTTTAGTACTGTTTCAAGTTTAGTGTTTCTAAACTTCAGACTGACTGTTTGAGAAAATGATTCAGCACTACTCACTTGAAGGAATGCTGTTATCAATAAAACAAAAATTAGTTTTATCATCAACAAAGGCTTTATTATGTAGTAAGAGGGCCTACATAAGGTTAATGAATGTAATTTCATATATTTGCGTGTTTGGATTTAGTTAATACTTGTGTACTACAATTAAATTGGCAATCCAATTATTGACCAGGAGCGTTGCAACCGCTCTTGGTTTTTTAAGATTACCGTATTATCGATTTTGTTTGTTTCATCGCATAACGGTGATCCTCCTTCCTTCTACTTTAAAATGAATGGCATTAGTTAATTGAAGAACATCCAGAACTTCTGAAATATCTTTTGATCTTGATATATTTCCGCCAAAGCCAACTTCAGGAATATCACCACTATAGCTGACCTCAACATTATACCAGCGAGATAATTTTCGCATGATACTTTTGATATCTTCATTTTTAAAGACAAAATACCCTTCCTTCCAGGCTACAACTTCTTCAGTATCTGCTTCAAGCACTGCTGAAACTAATTCCTTTGGCTGAAATTGTTGTCCCGGACTTAACAAAACCACCTTATTTTTATATGTAATTTTGACTGAGCCTTCAATCAGAGTTGTTTTTATAGGCCCTTCATCCGAATATGAATTTATATTGAACTGGGTTCCCAAAACCTCAACGATCTGATCCTTTGTAATCACCCTGAAAGGTTTACTCTTATTTTTGGAAACATCAAAATATGCCTCACCACTCAGTTCTACTTCACGTGTATCACCATTAAAAAGAGCGGAAAATCGTAATGAGGATGAGGAGTTGAGCCAAACCTTGCTTCCATCAGGCAGGTTTACCTGATATTTACCTCCAATAGGCGTTTCAATCTTATTGTAGAGAATATTGTCTTCAGCTTGAGTAACACTATTTGCAGAATTTGAAAAAGAATAAAGCAATTCACCATCAGATGTTTTTTGAATACTGACACCTGCCTGGTTAGCAAGAATTCCATTCTTTGCATCTTCTAAGATTATTTTAGTCCCATCAGAAAGTGTTAAAATTGCCTTGTCATCACCAGGCTTAATTATAGCTTCTGTAGGCTCAACAACTTTGGCAGCTATATTAACATCTACTGTTCTATTCTTATAAAAGTATAAACCGGTTGTAATCAAAATCAATATACTTGCTGCAATACCAAGTTGATACCACAAACGCGGAGCAAATGTTGAGACAATTTCTATTTCATCCTGAATTTCACTATCAAAATGCTTATGTCTGATTATGTTTTGAAAAAACAGTTCCTTATCATTACTGTTAAGAGAATTAAACTTTTTGGAGTTTTTAAAAACAGTATCAATTGCAATGTTTAATTCCTCATCTTCCGGATTGGCCCGGATATAATCAAACAATAGGTCATAATCTTCTCTGCTGATTCCACCATCAACAAAAAGTTCTAAAAGTTCTATCAACTTATTTTGATTCATACTTGTATTAAACATGACTCACTTTATTACAGCTTATACACCTGAAAATGAAAAGAGGACTAGTGTGTTTTTAATTATTTTTTGAAAAAACAGTGGATAAATAAAAATCTAGAAAAAGAGAATAGAAAATGCCTTATTTAATTGGGTGCGAAGCGTTTTAAGTGCAGCTACTAAATGATTCTTAACAGTATTTCTGGAAAGATTCAATTCTTCAGCAATTTCATCATAGCTTAACTCCTGATGTCTGCTCATTCTAAATATCAATTGTTGCTGTTTCGGCATTTTGGATAATACCTGCTCAGTAAATCGGGAAAGATCCTCTGAAAAAACTTCCTCCTCGGTTTCATTACTTACCTTTTTAACATTAAGCCACATCTTATCCATTGCAGACTGCGATGTTGCAACATGACGTAAAACGTTCAGAGTAAGTCTGCGAGTGATGGTATACAAGTAGGGTGCGATCGGATATTGAGTATCAAGCTTAGCCCGGTTTATCCAAAGGTTTAAAAAAACTTCTTGCACAACCTCCTGACAGGGTTCCTTTTCTTTTAGAAAGCGATAACTAAAAGCGTATAGTTTACTGGAATACAAATCAAAAACAATTCGAAATGCTGATTCATCACCTTCCTTAATCCGGGAGATAAGCTCAAAATCACAAATCTGTTTTTTCTTTTGCATAAACATTTCACTATACAATATAAATATAATGTAAATTTTATGTAATAATTGTAATATTCCTATTGCCTTTTGTAAAAAAAAAAATGATAAAAAAATTTCATAATAATTTATTGCTTAGCGTCTTACGAAAAATATTTTTCGCAAAAATCAATGATGATTTAAAAGAAATTATTAGAAGACTACCTTCAAGGAAGAAATTGTACAGGTTTAAATTGGGGAATATTGCAACAATTTAAGGATGGTAAATCGTACTATTAAAACGAATGGGAATTCAGACCATTCAAAATCCTATAAACTCAAAATTTAGGCACAAAAAAACCCGTCGAAATTCGCCGGGTTGTATATTAGACCAAAAAAAGCTAGATCAATTTTTTAGCCATCAGGTATTCGGCTATTTGAACGGCATTGGTTGCTGCTCCTTTACGAAGATTATCGGCAACAATCCAAAGATTTAAGGTTTTATCCTGAGATTCATCTCTTCTGATTCTTCCAACAAAAACTTCATCTTTTTCATGAGCATCCATTGGCATTGGGTACTTTAAATTTGCCGGATCATCAACAACGAGTATACCTTCTTCCTTTCCCAGAATTGCACGTACCTCATCTAGATCAAAATCCTTTTCAAATTCAATATTAACTGATTCAGAATGCCCACCCATAACTGGGATCCGAACAGTTGTTGCAGTTACGCGAATAGAATCATCGCCCATTATCTTTTTTGTTTCAAGGATCATTTTCATCTCTTCCTTGGTGTATCCATTGTCTTGAAATACATCGATCTGAGGAATTACATTCAGGTCAATCGGATAGGCATATGCCATTGGACCAACAATCCCTTTACGCTCATTCATCATTTGGTCTACGGCTTTTACACCGGTGCCCGTAACAGACTGATAGGTAGAAACAACAACACGTTTAATTTTATATTTATCATGCAGTGGTTTCAAAACCACCACCATTTGTATCGTTGAACAATTCGGATTTGCTATAATCTTATCCTGAGCGGTAAGTTCATCTGCATTCACTTCTGGCACGATTAATTTTTTATCTGGATCCATCCGCCATGCAGATGAATTATCAATTACTATTGTACCTACGGCAGCAAAACGCGGTGCGCTTTCTAAAGAGGTTCCTCCACCGGCAGAGAATAATGCTACATCTGGCTTCATAGCAATGGCATCATCCATGGTCACAACAGTATACTTTTTACCCTTGAATTCAATCTGTTTACCTGCACTCTTTGCTGAAGCAACTGGGATCAATTCACTAAGGGGAAAATTACGCTCTGCTAAAACTTTTAACATCACCGAACCTACAAGGCCGGTAGCGCCTACTACTGCAACTTTCATTTTTTTGTTTTTTAAAGAATTTGAATATTTATTATTATCAAAACAAATATCGGAAATTGTTTGGTCATTTAATTGGTTTAGCTAGCCCAAAGAGCAAATTTCTGATCTAAATCATGCATTATATCAATAACCATAACCGTTTACTATATAGATCTTACCGTAAACTCATTGCTTTTAAATGTTGCAGGCCAAAATCTTAATTTAATTCTGCTTTTATAGGCAGAAATGAGAAAGATCTTAATAATAGTAATTCTTTTATATAGCAACTCAGTGCTTGCACAGCTAAATGATGATTTTAGTGATGGTAATTTTTTATTGAATCCAGTTTGGACTGCCGGAAATAACGGTGCTGATTTTATTGTTCTAGCTAATAAACTGAGATCAAATTCTAGTCTGAGTTCCGGTAGCTTTTATATCAGCACGCCTAATACGCTTGCATTAAATTCCAAATGGGAGTTCTGGATCAATCTTCAGTTTAATACCTCAGGAGCGAACTATGTAGATATTTATTTAATTTCAGATAAAGCAGATCTTAAAAGTAGTTTGATCAATGGATATTTTATTCGGATTGGAAATACCGATGATGATATCTGCCTATATAAACGATCTGGCTTAAACAGCAGCAGTATCAAGCTAATTGATGGAATAAACGGAACAACAAATACAAGCAATAATACAATCAGAGTGCGGGTTACCAGAAATAACGAGGGGCTTTTTACTCTTGAGCGAGATTTACCTGGAACTACTAATTCCTTTTTTACAGAGGGAACATTCAGGGATATTAGCTTTACAAATTCCTCATTCTTCGGTGTTTTTATTCAACAATCTACATCCAGTTTTTTTCAAAAACATTTTTTCGATGATTTCAGTATAGAGCCCCTACTAACAGATAAAAATCCGCCCGAATTAACGGGAGTTTCAGTTATAGACTCCACTACTTTAGAAGTGACTTTTAATGAAGCCATGGATAGTATTGGGGTTAAAAACCCGGCAAACTTTAGTTTAACTAATTTAACGGGGCAAATAACTTTTATACAAACAAGCTCCGATCCGGCAAAATTCAAGATCAAATTGAATTCTGAATTAAAAACAGGCCATTATGATCTTACTATATTGAACGTAAAAGATAAAAATGGAAATTTAATCCAAAATAAAAATCAGGCATCCTTCAATTATGTAAAACCTTATAAGCCTAAATTCAGAGATATCATTATCAACGAAATATTTGCTGATCCTGCTCCCCAGATTGATCTGCCATCGGTTGAATACATTGAACTTCTAAATTCCAGTAATGAAACCATATCACTTTATAACTGGAAGTTAAGCGACCTCTCAAGTTCAGGCTCTTTGGGTAATATTAGCATTTCTCCCAACTCCTATTTAATACTTTGCGCTAAGGCAGACACTGCTGAATTTAAAAAATTCGGAAATGTTTTGGGCCTTTCCTCCTGGCCATCACTGAACAACAGCGGGGATATGCTATCTATAAAAGATCATTTAAATACGTCGGTAGATTCCATTTCCTATTCAGATAGTTGGCATCGCGAACCGTTGAAAAAACTGGGAGGATGGAGTCTCGAACGCGTGAGTCCTACCTCCATTTGTGAGGGAATTTTTAACTGGATAAGCTCAAATGACGCTTCGGGTGGCACTCCAGGCAAGCAAAATTCTGTATTCATTGCCAATTTGGATCAAAAACCCTTAAAAGCTGATAGTTTAAATCGTTTATCCGATACTACCCTTTTGGTATATTTTAATAAACCATTAAATAACAGCACGTTAACAACGAATAATTTTTTATTAGCACCCAGTTCAGGTCTGATCAAAGAAATTAAAATCGGTGGAGACTTCAAGCAGGTTTTGGTCAAGTTCAGCGATAAATTTAAAGCAGGCACAACCTATCAGCTAAGTATAAGCGGAATAAAAGACTGCAGCGGAAATACTTTTAACAGTTTATCTCCATTCAGTTTTAACATTCCTGCACTTCCTGTTCCACCACCACCGCTGAGGCTAGATACGGCACAGGTATTCATCACCGAACTATTTGCCGATCCATCACCCGAAGTTGGGCTGCCACTGGTTGAATTTATTGAATTGTTTAATCCCGGAACAGACACACTTGATCTGGAAGGATGGAATATTAACGATCCCCTAACCAAAGGAATCTTGAAAAAATACCTACTGCCTCCAAATCAATACCTGATTATTTGCCCTGCTGCAGATACCCTACAATACAAAAGCTTTGGAAAAACATTGGGCATTTCGCCTTGGCCATCATTGAACAATAGCTCAGATCAGATCGTTTTAAAAAGTTATAAAAATAGGGTGGTTGACTCTTTGAATTATTCAGAAAAATGGTACAAAGACCCAAAAAAGCAAACTGGTGGATGGACATTGGAAAAAATAGATGTCGTTAAAAACGATTGTAATGGATTTTATAACTGGGGATCCTCAACTGATGAAACAGGCGGCACTCCAGGCAGAAAAAACCGTTTAGACTATCCCAAATTTGCAGAATTGGAATTTAAGATCGATTCTTTACATATCTTTTCGGAAAGCAGTATCGACGTTTATTTCAACCAAATTCCTGATACCAACTATTTAAAAGCTTCAAATTTCAGTATCAGAAATGGAGTTGAGCAGGCATTTAAAATAAGCATAGATGCCTCCTATAAACGTATCAGGTTAACCTTTAAACAGAAGTTCAGTGAAGGTGAAAAATATATTCTAAAAGCCGATTCACTCTTCAGCTGTTCAGGAAAATCTATGAATTTGGATAACAAAAATTCAACTTTCGGGATCGCTAGGGTACCAGAAATCGAATATCCAATCTTAATCAATGAGATTTTTGCAGATCCTTCACCCGTAATTGGACTGCCTGAGGCAGAATTCATCGAATTATTTAACCCAACAGAAAATACTGTAAAGCTCAAGGGACTATCCTACGGGAAAAATTACACGTTTCAATCCGGAGAAATTACCTCCGGATCATACCTGACAATATGCTCAGAAAAAGACACCCTAGAATTTAAAACTTATGGAAAAGTAATAGGCATACCAGGTTGGTCAAGCCTGAATAATCAATCAGATACCATTAAATTGAGAAATAATAAAGGCCGCATAATTCAGCAAATCAATTATATTCCAACATGGTTCAGAGATGTAACAAAAAGAAAAGGCGGATATTCCCTTGAATTAATAAATCCTAAATCCATTTGCCCTGACTTTCAGAATTGGAATAGCAGCAATGATACTACCGGAGGGACACCTGGAAGGAGGAATTCGGTTTACCAGCAAAATTCGCCGAGTGATACTTTAAAATTAATAGAATTTGAAATTCTGGATAGCATCAGTATTGTATTAAGTTTCAATAGATCAATCGATAGCCTGAAGGCCTCTATTCCAGTAAATTTTAACCTGAATAATGGAGTAGGAAATCCTGAATATGCTATACCCCAGGCGCCAAATTTTGACAAGGTAATACTGAAATATAAAGCCCCCTTAACGCGAGGTCAAACCTACCGAATTACCATTTCCAACATTGGCGATTGCAGTAATATATCGATCACAACAGCATTCAACTCTGCAGAATTTCAACTGACTCCGAAAATTGAAAAGAATGACGTGTTACTTTCAGAAATTCTTTTTAATCCCAAGCCAGGCGGTTCAGATTTTGTTGAGATTTATAATAACACCAGCCATTCTATTGATCTTAAAGATCTGTCAATTGCACGAATCAATTTGGACACTGTCAACTCTATTCGGCAGATCAGCATAAAACAATTCATATTAGAGCCGAGCAATTATTTAGCCTTGAGTTCCAATCTAGATAATATCAAGCAAGAATACCTAGTAAAAAATCTTAGTGCTCTGTATAAAATAAGCTCATTGCCTGTTTTTAATGATGATGCTGGTATTGCAGTGCTGATAAGTAATGGAAAAATGATCGACCAATTGAGCTATGATGAAAAAATGCACTTCGCACTGATCAAAAATACAGAAGGTGTATCTCTAGAGCGCAGTAAGCTACACAAACCAGCCAATGAAGCAGGAAATTTAAGATCGGCCACTTCGGCATCGGGAGGTGCCACCCCGGGATATCAAAATTCTCAACGATCGGATGTGCTAGAAACAAATGAAGATTTTAGTATCGCAACAAAAACATTTTCGCCAGACAATGATGGGTTTGAAGATGTGTTTGAAATGAAATACAAGTTGGCTGCTGCTGGCCAAATTGCGAATGTTTCTATTTTTAATGATCAGGGTGTTCTGATAAAGAAGCTTTTAAATAATTTCACGCTAAATACTGAAGGCACATTTATTTGGGATGGGTTAAACGAGCAAAACCAGCTAGCCACTGTTGGAATATACCTGGTTAATGCAGAAATATTTAATCTGGCAGGAAAAATAAAAAGGTTTAGAAAAAGCTTTGCCTTAGTATCAAAATTCAATTAAAGAAGCTTGACGAGTCAATAAATTCTAATGCCCTCCATAAATTTTTTAACTTTGAGCAAAACCAATTAGAATGCTTGAAAAAATTGTGGTTATTGGCTCCAATGGGCAAATAGGAACAGAATTGGTAACCGAATTAAGAAAAAACTATGGCGATGGGAATGTCATAGCATGCGATATTCGGCGTCCAGACTATGACATTAAAAATGCAGGCCCATTTGAGTTTATCAATGTACTAGAGAAAGATATTCTCAATCAGCTTTTCAGAAAATACAAACCTACACAGGTTTACCTTTTGGCTGCACTACTCTCGGCAACGGGTGAACAGAATCCCAAATTAGCCTGGGATTTGAATATGAATGGATTACTGAATGTGCTGGAACTTGCCTTAGAGTATAAAACCGCTCGGCTTTACTGGCCCAGTTCAATTGCGGTCTTTGGACCAAATTCACCAAAAGATAAAACCCCTCAATATTGTATCATGGACCCTAATACGGTTTATGGTATCAGTAAACTGGCGGGTGAGCGATGGTGTGAATATTATTTCGAGCGCTATGGACTCGATATCCGCAGCATCAGATATCCAGGATTGATCAGCTGGAAGGCAGCACCCGGAGGGGGGACTACTGATTATGCCATTCATATATTTCATGATGCATTGAAAAAAGGCAGTTACCAAAGCTTTCTTTCTGCAGATACAGAACTCCCTATGATGTATATGGATGATGCAATTCGCGGAACTATCGAATTAATGGATGCTCCAAAAGAAAAAATAAACATCCGTTCATCCTATAATTTAACAGGAATGAGCTTTACACCAGAGGTGTTGGCTGAAGAAATACGTAAGCATATTCCCAACTTTAAATTGGGATATACAGAATACGATCAGAGACAGGAAATTGCAGCAGGCTGGCCCAAATCGATTAATGATAGTCAGGCGCAGCAGGACTGGAATTGGAAACCTGAATTCAATCTATCGAAAATGACAGCAGACATGCTTTCCAATTTAAAAAAATAAAACAATAAATTAATCCTGAAAAACCCATTGAAAATTTAAGACCCTCAATGCAAAAAAATTGGAAAAATAGGTGCAGATTCGGCAGAAATAAATAAAAAATTAGAAATTCGTTTTTAGAAATAAATTAGAAAATAGTACAGTAATGGGAAGAGCATTCGAGTTCCGTAAAGAAAGAAAATTCAAACGCTGGGCAAAAATGGCGGTACAATTTACGCGCCTTGGTAAAGAAATTGTTATGGCCGTAAAGGATGGAGGATCAAACCCTGATGCAAATTCCAGACTAAGAACTGCCATGCAGAATGCAAAAGCAGTAAATATGCCTAAGCATACTGTTGAAGCAGCTATAAAAAGAGCTTCCAACAAAGATGAAAGTAATTATGAAGAGATCGTTTATGAAGGCTATGCCCCACATGGGATTGCAATCCTAATAGAAACTGCCACCGACAATACCAACCGGACAGTAGCGAATGTGCGCAGTTATTTCAATAAAACGAATGGTGCTCTAGGAAAAACTGGTTCATTAGACTTTATATTCAGCCGTAAATCTGTTTTCTGTTTTGATCCGGGCGACCTAGAAATCGATGAGCTTGAGCTCGAATTAATTGATGCAGGCCTTGAAGATCTGTATGTAGAAGTTGATGAAAGCGGAAAAGATATTGGTGTAATACATACTTCATTTGAAGATTTCGGTCAAATGCAAAAAGCATTGGAAGAAAAGGGCATCCCGGTGATTAGTGCAAAACTTGAGCGTATTGCCCAGTCAACTTCTGCCGTTACTGAAGAGCAGGCAGCAGATGTATTTAAGCTGATTGATAAACTCGAAGAAGACGATGATGTACAGGCTGTATACCATAATATGGCCGAATAGCACTAATAAAAATGAGCTTTGAAGAATTCTTGATTAAGAAAAAGATTGATCCTGTTCAGCTTAAAAACGCTGAGCAGGCATTATTTTCTGAATTCAACAGTCATTTCAATGAAATGGGTGAAAAAAGTTTCGACCATAGCAAGAAGTTCTGGTTCAATAAACTCCGACGTGCATACCACTTAATTGAAGTTCCAAAAGCTGAACCCATTACACTATCAAGTCCGATAAGCATACCTGACCTGCCTGTAATTACTCCTACATCAATAGAAAGCGAAATTAAAAAGGAGCTTGTTGAAGGTGAAATAACTACCCCTAAACCGGCCTTTAAGCCCAGATTCAAAGCAAATATCATTACGACTATTCAAGAACAGCCTACTGATCCTGGATCATCCATTGCCGCAGAAAGAGTTGAAACAGCGGCAGACCCTGAAAAACCAAAGCCAACATACAAACCGAGATTTAAGCCCACAATGATCAGAAAAGATCCGGAACAGGAATAATTATTTTTTAAAAGAAAACAGCCAAGACAAAAATTCAGGCTCTGCAAATGCAGCATCCCAGCTGTTATGACCGGCTTCCGGATAAATACTGAATTTCACATTTCCGTTTAACCTTTTCAATTCATTGACCACTATTTCTGATTTTAAAATCGGCACAGTCGTATCCTTGCCGCCATGGAAAATCCAAAGTGGAACCTTTTTATACTTTTTTACATTTTCTACATGATCGCCACCGCAAATAGCAAATGCAGAAGCAAAAGATTTAGGCTTTCTTCTGAGTAGTTCAAAAGTTCCCATTGCACCCATTGAAAGGCCTCCAACATAAAAACGATCATTATCTGTAAATTTCTCAGCCTTGAATTTTCCCAAAAGACCCATGAGTAAGTTCATTGCTTTTCCTGGTTTTCCTCCTTTTTGAAAGCTAAAACGTTCATTAATTTTCCCATCACCTTGCTTTACATTTGCCCAGTAATCGTTTTTTGGACATTGAGGAAAAATAACGATCGCCGGAAAATTCTTTCTGAGTTCTGGTCTTAAAAAAAGCTTACTTCCATGCATCAGCTGTGCTTCATTGTCATTGCCACGTTCACCTGCTCCATGTAAGAAAAATAAAACCGGATATTCCTTTGCAGGATCAAAATTTTCGGGAAGCACCATCCTATAATTTAGGGTATCACCTTCTTTTATAAATTGTTCTTTGGTAAACAGCGATTTATCCTGTGCGAACGATACCTGAAGCATAAAAAATGCTAGAATTAAGAGGGCTTGTACTTTTTTCATTGAATTAATATAATGCGGAAATAAATCTTTGATTAGGCTTTAACTGGCTTTAATTTCTCTTTATTGATTGGCTGCGGAACTTTCACATAGTATCCTGTACCATCATAAACACGGATACGCGGATGCGACTGACAACTATCAGAGCAGGCTCCGTCAAGCTTTTCACCACATCCATCACACTGAGTAAAATGCTCATTACATTCAGGGTTAGCACAATTAATCATTTTAGTTGTATGCGCTCCACAATTACGGCAGGTAGAAATCACAAGCGGATTCACAGAATTAACATCAACTGCAACACGATTATCGAATACATAACATTTGCCTTCAAAGTCTTCTCCACCTGCTTCCTTACCATATTTAATGATACCGCCATGCAGTTGATAAACATTTTCAAAACCTTCATGTAGCAATAAAGCGGAGGCTTTTTCGCATTTAATTCCACCAGTGCAATAGGTTACGATCTTTTTGTTCTTATATTTTGCAAGCTCATTGATCTTTTCAGGAAAATCACGGAAGTTCTCCATGTCAAAAGTGATCGCATTTTTAAAACGACCAATAGAATGCTCGTAGTTTGATCTGACATCCACAATGACCACATCTTCATCATCCTTCATTTTAACAAAATCTTTAGGCTCTAGGTGTATACCTGTCTTGGTCTCCGGATCAATAATACCTGGATCTCTGAGCCCTGAATGGACGATCTCAGCCTTGTAGCGGCAATGCATTTTTATGAATGAAGGTTCGTCCACATCATCGATCTTAAAATCGATCTTAGAAAAACGGGGATCCGCATGAAGGGTATCCATATAAATCTTACAAGATTCAGCAGTCCCGGATACAGTGCCGTTAAGCCCCTCATCAGCAACGATTATTCTCCCTACAAGATTTAAAGAATTACAGAATAGAAGATGGCTTGATGCAAATTGTTCTGCATCAGCAATTCTACTATAACAATAGTAGAGAAGTGTCTGGTATTTGATCATAATTCATTGATACTGTTGCAAACAGCGTTTAATGCAGTGCAAAGATACGGCTAGCGTTTAATTAATACAAATCTTGCTAAAGCCTGAATTTTAGAAGTTTACCGCAATCCTGAAACCTTTATCTGCTTTCTTACCATTGGCATAAGACCTTCCATATAAAATCCGCATGTTGAGGAATTGAAGTCCGAAATAAACCTCCGAATAATTATTAAGTGCAGGTGTGCTGAGGTAATTAAAACCTGCAATCTCACTTAATTTGAGCTTACGTAAAAGCGGCACTTTATTGGTCATAAAGCCTGAAAAATTATGTTCAATATGCGCATCAAAATACTGATCAGAAGTGCTAAAATTATAATAATCCAGATAGAGAAAATTATTGACTGCAGGAGTATAGGCCAATGTCCTATTACCTTTAAAATGCTTATAATCAGTAAAATAAATACTTTTAGCATTCAAAAACTTACCTGCCCCAATCCAGAATGATGATTTCCCTAAAAGCCCGAGTTTAATATCAGATTTGGTAAGATCGAATGACACAATATCATAATCTACATCAGACCCAAATATCCCGATGATACCTTTGGAATAATTTATTCCCAGTTGGGGATATTTTGATGGCCTAAAAAATTTACCTGCTGGATACGTTGCATAGTCGTTACTGAAGGCATAAGTTGCTCTAAACCCTAGCTTAAATGCCTGATTTTTAGGAAAAAGTGGAATATCTGCGCCGGGAACTAGTGGATTGTTGGAAGTAAATACCCTACTGTCCCAATCTCTGATCGTATAATCTGAGCTATTTTGAAGGGACCGACGATTTGACCAAGATGCAGTCACACTTGTTTGGACACTACCAAAAGGCTTTGAGAATGAAAAATTTAAAAATTTGCTTTCATAGAGTTTAAGCAAATTACGTTCGTAAAAAAGAGAGTTGAAAGAGTTACCTGATTGAACAATAGTTGCGTTGTTATTCAGATCTATAACATCAGTTCCTATATTAAAACTAATTCTTGAACTTTCAAAAGGTAGGGTTCCAGAGAAGCTTCCGTATAATTTTTCACTAGACCAACCATATCTCACTTTACCAGTAAGACTCAGAAATTTATTGGTCAGTGAATCTATCTGTTTTGAATAAGAGGCTTGATAATTTAATCCGAAGCCTTCCACTGTATTATAAAAAACGGAGTTAACGAGTGAACCAAACCGAAAATATTCCTTTTTAAATCGATTTCTAGGGTTATATCCCGATCCAAGCAGTAATCTGAAAGGCTTTAATTTATTGTTGACCTTATCCAGTGAGTCGAGATAGGTTTTTGACTCCCGCTTGGCTGCCAAAACTTCTTTTTTCGTATAATCAATTTGTTCTTCAACAGTGAGGGGGATGGGGCGCGCCTGCTTCCAATAAGTGGAATCCTTTTTGTTGACCTCACGGGTGATTTTTAAAACCTCTGTAAATTCTTTCTTCTTCAGACTCGCATTCAGATTATAATTTTTAAAGAGTGCGATATAATATCCTGCAAACCTAAAACCAAGTAATCCACCAGTAAAATCATACCTCACAGACGATGGCATCCAAACTTTTGAATTTACCGGAATAAATTCTTGGCGAATGTTCAGGGTATCCACAAAATTAATATTTGCTTCTTTGGTAATATATAGATCTGCACTATGGATCCTCCAACTATCTTCAAGAATGTAAATCAGTCCACGAAAAACTGGATCTGCATTACGCCTTGGAATCAGCTCGATTTTATTGACCATCTCTCCATTCTCTATGCTTGTACCGAGCAACCTGTATTTATAATAAAATAGGGCATTTTCTGCTATTGGTGAAATAAAAGGACGATTACTCAAGCCTTCCAGATCCAATTGGTTTTCATAAAAATTAATCTTGATATCAGATGCCCGGTTAAAACTAAAAGAACGGTTACTTCCTGAAACCTTGGAGGATATCATTTCTTCTTTCAGTTTATCTGGCTGCAGGAAGCTGATCTTCGATTCCGATTCCGATAAATAAAGAATCCCTTTTCTGTTTGAATCCAAACCCATTTGCTTACCAATATCATCAATATTTCTGCCTAAAAACTTTTTAGGGGCCGATAAAAGCTTCTGCAAACCCTTGATATAGACATCTGCTGTATATTGATTAGGTTCGGTTAGATGACGCTTTCGGGTACGAATTGCATTTTTGATCACTTCATAGGCAGGATCTTCTGAAAAAGCATTCACCACCACATCATTCAGCTCATAAATAGCAGGAGTTAAAACAATATCTAAGGTTTGGGCTGCTCTTAAGTCAAGGTCTTTACTCTCCTGTTTGAATCCTATGGCTTTAAAAATAAGTGTATGCTTGCCGGCAGATAATTTAAGCTGATACTCCCCTTCACTGTTTGCAGAAGTTCCGCGGGTTGTGCCTTTTTCATACACACTGGCAAATGGGACTGCTTGCCCCCCGGTATCCTTTATTCTACCTTTTAATAGGATAGACTGAGAATTTGCGTGAATTGAAAAGATCAGAAACAGCAAGCAAACGTAAAGTGATCTCATTTATATATTTTTTGTAAAGATGAAGATTATCTGCCAAAAGTTGCACTGATCAGGAATAATTATAAGGAGTTTACATCTAGATACTATTTCTTAAAATTAATGTTGAGGTTGGCTTTTGATCCATTTTTTAAAGGTAATTTGATGAGCACGCGCGGCAAGCGCGAGCTAGCTACGATTTAGGTTGAAATTCATTAAAATTTAGAACATAAGATCGACTTGTTATCAGGAAGTCTGTAGAATTTGTAATTTTACAGATTCTATTCAAAGATATTATGTATAAAACCCTTAAACCTGTATTAGAGAAAGAGCTGGAAGAGATTGAAAAAGCCGGCCTTTATAAGCGTGAGCGGATCATTATCACTCCTCAGGGTGCTGAGATAAAGATTCAGGGCGGACAGGAAGTAATTAATTTTTGTGCGAACAATTATCTGGGTTTGGCATCACACCCAAGAGTAATTGAGGCTGCCAAAAAGACCATGGATTCGCATGGATTCGGCATGGCCTCTGTTAGATTCATTTGCGGAACACAAGATATTCATAAAGAACTTGAAGAAAAGATTTCCAAATTCTTGGGAACTGAAGATACAATTCTATATGCAGCAGCATTTGATGCCAATGGCGGGGTATTTGAGCCTTTATTTGATGAGCAGGATGCAATAATTTCTGATTCATTGAACCATGCTTCCATCATTGACGGGGTACGACTTTGTAAGGCTCAGCGCTTTCGGTACCTTCATGATGATATGGCCGATCTGGAAGAAAAATTAAAGGAAACACAAAATTTACGTCATCGCATCATAGTTACTGATGGATCTTTCTCAATGGATGGAACCATTGCCCAGCTTGATAAAATCTGCAACCTGGCAGATAAATATCAGGCATTAGTAATGATCGATGAATGTCATTCTTCAGGGTTTTTAGGAAAAACCGGACGAGGAACCCATGAGCATCATCACGTTATGGGCAGAGTTGACCTAATCACAGGAACACTAGGCAAGGCATTAGGCGGTGCATCTGGAGGTTTTACATCAGGCCCAAAAGAAGTAATTAATATTCTTCGTCAGCGTTCAAGACCATACCTATTCTCTAATACTTTGGCACCTTCAATAGTAGGTGCCTCTATTGAAGTTTTAGACATGCTGAGCGAAAGTACAGCGCTTAGAGACAAGCTAGAAGAAAATACCCTATATTTCCGTGAAAAAATGACTGACGCAGGATTTGACATTAAGCCAGGAACACATCCAATTGTGCCCATCATGCTTTATGATGCAAAACTTGCGCAAGATTTTGCCGCTGATCTTTTACAGGAAGGAATCTATGTAATTGGATTTTACTTCCCCGTAGTGCCAAAAGGAAAAGCAAGAATCAGGGTGCAATTATCTGCATCACATACCAAAGACCAGTTAGATAAGGCGATCTCCGCATTTACAAAAGTTGGAGTTAAACGTGGCGTAATAAAATAAATAAGAGATTTAGAAAAGGGAGTTTTCAGCCCTAATATATAACGTATCATGCAGGAAAAAATCAATCAGTATACCTCAGAAATTAACTCCTTTCAGCAAAAGAATGCAGAAGAACTGGAATTATTCAGAATTCGGTTTTTAGGAACCAAAGGAATTATTAAAGATCTGTTCGAAGAATTTAAAACGGTATCATCTGAAGATAAACGAGTGTTTGGAAAGGTTTTGAATGAATTCAAGCAATTAGCAGAAGCAAAATACCAGACGCTTAAAGAAGGTTCTGAAACCGAAGACAACAGTTCAAAATCAGAACAAGACCTTACTTTACCGGGCGAAGGTTTTGAAATAGGTGCACGCCATCCTTTATCTCTGGTTAGAAAAGAGATCATTGAGATTTTCAAGAAGCTCGGTTTTAATGTTGCTGAAGGGCCAGAAGTTGAAGATGACTGGCATAATTTCTCGGCCTTAAACTTTCCGGAAGAACATCCTGCAAGAGATATGCAAGATACCTTCTTCATCAAAAAAGGTGGAGAAAAAGGCGATATAGCCCTAAGAACACATACCTCCTCTGTTCAGGTTCGTATGATGGAAGCAGGGAAACCTCCTTTCAGAGCCATAATGCCAGGAAGAGTGTACCGGAATGAGGCTATTTCTGCACGAGCGCATTGCTTTTTCCATCAAGTTGAAGGATTGTATATTGATGAAAATGTATCATTTGCCGATCTAAAGCAAACACTTTTCTATTTTGTTCAGGAGTTATTTGGAGAGGGAACAAAAGTTCGATTCAGGCCAAGTTATTTTCCATTTACTGAACCTTCGGCCGAGATGGACATTTCCTGCTCCATCTGCAAAGGTGATGGATGCCAATTTTGTAAACATAGCGGATGGGTAGAGATATTGGGATGCGGAATGGTTGATCCAAATGTCCTTGAAAATACAAATATTGATAGTAAAAAATATACCGGTTATGCTTTCGGAATGGGAATAGAACGAATCACGAATCTAAAATACCAGATCAAAGACCTCAGACTATTTTCCGAAAATGATATTCGCTTTATAAAACAATTCCAATCAGAAATGATCTGATGAAAATTAAACTGGTTTGTATATTCATTCTCAGCACTTTGATATCCTGTAGCAAAGATAATATAGACAGGATTCCTGATGTATATGTAAGCTATAAAATTACCCTTCAAGAGTTTAACATCCGTAGTCAAAATGGTTTGTTAGTGGTTAATAATCAAGCAAATACAGGAGTTGCAGGACTGATAATTTATCGCAGAGCAGATGGCGCTTACGTAGCTTATGATCGTTGTAGTTCTGTAGATCCGCAGAAGAGATGTGCCATTGTTCCTGACAATCCAAACCTCACTGCAACAGATCCATGCAGTGGTGCAAAGTTCTCCTTGTTTGATGGATCGCCAGCCAAGGCCCCTGCACAGAGAGGGTTAAAGGAATATAAAGTAATTATTACTAATTTTGACCTGACGGTAGTTAATTGAAATGGAAGTAGATAAGATCAAAGAAAGTATTAAAAAAGCTGCGCAAGACCTTTTTCGTAAATATGGCTATCATAAAACCAGTGTTAATGAAATAGCCAAGCGTGCTAAAATAGCTAAGGCTACCATTTATAAGTACTTTGAAAGCAAGGAACTCCTCTTGCAAGCCATATTGATGGAATATATTCAGCATAGCGTACATGAAATTACTCATAACCCTACAGATGATTTAGATGAGGAAGCATACCTGAGTATGATCATTCTTAAAACTAGCCGACTTTCTTACACGGTTTGCAACGAATTTATCGGTTGGGAGTTTATCCGTGAATCAGCCAACTCACAGGAATTTCTAAAAACTCTTTCAGACGATCTTGAAAATCTTTTAATAGAATCGTTTAATAAAACTCCGCTATTCAAAGCAGATGATTACATCGCGCGACTGCGATTTTTAATCAAGGCAAGTAAAAGTATCGTGTTCTCATTCGCATTTACATCAGTAAGCGATTCGGATGTGCGTAAAAATTTCATATCCTTCCAAAAAGAAATTCTACCCTACCTAGTAAAAGCTGCCGTAAAATAACTCCATGTCAATTAATTGTTAAGCTATTGTACCAATTTGGTTTTTGGTACATATTGTTGTATTTTGTAACATTAGCTAAGAAAAATAAATAATGAGTCGCGAAATTTCAGAATTATCCAATTTAATTGATGCGCTGTTTGAATTTTAACAATCGGTAGTATTTCAATAATTATTTGACCCAATCTTCATCGATATCCTGCCCAATTTCAGGACAGGCCTTGGCTCTGAGCCAATATCTCAGCCTTTGCCCCCATTTCTAACATAAAAATCTTTAATTTTGGCGCTCATGAAAAAAATTCCGGCCGACAAAAAATTTTTAAATAACATCCAGGTAATTGATATTGCCGAAGAAGGTAAGGGGGTAGGTAAATCAGATGATCTGGTAATCTTCATTGATAAAGCCGTACCTGGAGATGTTGTAGATGTTGAACTCTTACGAAGAAAGAAGAAGTTCTACGAAGGCAGAATTCAGAACATAGTTAAACCATCTGACCATAGAACTGAACCATTTTGCGAGCATTTTGGTGTTTGTGGCGGCTGTAAATGGCAGCATCTTAAGTATGATGCACAACTTCTGTTCAAGCAAAAAAGTGTTGTTGACGCACTGCAAAGATTGGCAAAAGTTAATACATCCGGCATAGAGCCTATCCTGGGATCCAAAGAAACAAGTTATTATAGAAATAAGCTAGAATATACCTTCTCGGATAAGCGCTGGTTAACTGATGGCGACATGCGCAGTGATCAAGAGATGGAAATGAATGCCCTTGGATATCATATTCCGGGACGATTTGATAAAATCCTTGACATTGAACATTGCTATCTGCAGGCAGATCCTTCAAATACTATCAGAAATAAAGTTAGAGAATATGCATTAGCAAATAAAATTTCCTTTTATAATCTAAAAAATCATGAAGGCTCATTAAGAAATCTGATCATCCGTACTTCGAGCACGGGCGATGTGATGGTGATTGTAGTATTTGCTTATGTTGAGGAAGAACAAATTACAGGAATGATGGAATTCATTTCCAATGAGTTTAAAAATCTCAAATCGCTACTTTATATCATTAATCAAAAGAAGAACGACACCATTTTTGATCAGGATATTCATGTTTTTGAAGGAGCTGATCACATATTTGAAAATATGAACGGACTGAAATTCAAAATCGGTCCAAAATCATTTTATCAAACCAATTCAGACCAGGCATTTGAATTGTACAAGATCACCAAAGATTTTGCTGGCCTCAAGGGTGATGAATTGGTTTATGATCTGTATACCGGTGCTGGCACCATTGCCAACTTTATTGCAGCGTCTGTCAAGTCTGTAGTTGGAATTGAATATGTTCCAACGGCCA
>Ga0222713_10001683_pt1 | contig 24531 bp, 37 predicted proteins | sample C33_649DmetaG_FD_165061 | JGI IMG/M metagenome (GOLD analysis project Ga0222713, IMG submission 165061) | Estuarine water microbial communities from San Francisco Bay, California, United States - C33_649D | ecosystem: Environmental > Aquatic > Marine > Unclassified | place: USA: California...
GTAGTGGGGGGCATGGTGGGGCCATGGTGGGGGGCGTTAGTGTTAGTGTGTACTAACGTATTATACTGTGGTATGGGGTACAGAATCACCACCATGAATCTGTAAGTACTTCACCCTAAAAAATTTGCACCGTATTTTTTTACCCTTGCGGACCCATTTCGGGCTTAACTGTTTTCGTAGCGTAGTCTCGGAAGATCTTCTATTTTAGGCACGAATCCCCGCTTATACCATTCGGGCAAGTTATAGGTTCTCCACCAGTGCATGAACCGTTCTCTATTGTTGTTGAACAGTCTAGCCTGTAGTTCTTCAGTTACAGCTAGGCAACTGTTCATATCCTGTCCACCCATTTCGCCTTTCATGTAGGCTGTGTCGCAGTCCCAATAGTATTGTTCTAGCTGCTGTGTAGTAAGTGTGTCTACTGTTAGGGCTGCTACTAAAACGATTCCCAGTAGCATAGTAGTCTCCTTGTCTATTATTTAACAGCCTAGCTAGTCTTGTTCCAGTCTATATCTAGGTGTTTCCCACTGCCACGTTAACACGAATATAGTGTAACCTTCGGGTCGTAGCAGTTCTACGTGTGCTTTATAGTAGTAGAGTGTTTTGGTATAAGGGCACTGATAGCGTGAGCTCCACTCTTGAAGTTCACGATCCAGCACAGTATTGAAATAGTGTGCTGCCTGTCCACCCGCTCCTGTGGGCAATTTAAACTCTATGTGCATGCTATTATTTAAAAAATCTGTAAATAATTGCATGACTACACGTGCACAGTTCTTTAAGCTCTTAGTCGATCACAGTTCAGAAACGGGTTTTGAATGTCCAGAGCCCTTGTACTACTATCTTTCAGAGCTATTAGACAGCCGCTTAACTCGTGTAGATCTAATCCCAGATCCTTCATTTGCTGAACGTTATCTACAGCTCTACACAGAGCTTAATGCCAGTCTAATCAAAGACTATGCTGATTCAGCACTGTTTTTCTGTAGTCTACTACCTGAGTATGGACAGCGTAGAGGGCTGAGCATGGACTATTATGCTACTCTAGGAATCAGCAGCTATTACACACTAGCTGATCTAGTTGAAGATCCTAGATTCACACAGCTGGGCAATTGGTTCTATTCGTTACAGAAGTTCTTGAACTCTGCTATAAAGCCAGAGCAAAAACTCCAGTTATTCCCAATATTATAAGGGTAGGTTTTGTCAGTTGATACAGTGTCCATAGTGTCACTGTTACTGCTAGTATTAGACTGTTTCGCATACTAGTAATTATCACTCGAGCAAGGTAGGGCACAGTGAGCGACCTAGTCTGCGAGCATGAATAATATGCGTAGATTAAGCCAAGGAAAAAATGCTTGCACTTCTATCGCTACCGCTGCTGCTTCGCAGCTCAGAAAAATCGCGGAGGCTCCGCCTTAATCAAAATAGCGGGCCTTGATGACCTCAGCGAAATTCCTGTGATGTGTCTCACTGGGATGCATGTCGTTTTCTGCGGGTGGAATACTGGGATCTAGTATGGTGTAGGCTGAGTCATAGTCTACATCTAGGGTATACCAAGTCTCGGGATCGGGTATGGTGTAGGGATCACGCAGGCTGGGTTCTAGATCAGATCTAGCGAATTCCAACTGACGCAGCACTGGCTGTGTTTCCACTGATAGGTGTATGACCCTGGCACCTGTGTTTTCTAACAGACCCGAGACAGTCTGCTGCAGCACTAGATTGTTGTAGTATCTATTATAGACACCTCGGGGATCCAACTGATTCTTGGCCGTGGCTTCTACGTAGTCCTGTATGAGTTGATCTTCGTCGGGGCTGCTGGCCGTGCTTTTGCTGACTCCAAACAGTTTGTTAAATCCCAGCATCACTGTACGCCAACCCCAGTCGGGATGTGCGATGTTACAAAAGGGCACTGCGGTTCTTGCGGGCCATTGTAGGCTGAGTCTGCTCAAATAGGTCCACATCACTATCACTGTGTCTTCGGGCTTGATGTCTCGAACGTTCACCACACACTGCCGTGCTATCTGCTGGAAACAGCTGCCGCGACGAGCATAGTTTACCACGTCTAGGCCCAAAGATCTAGCCAGCACAGCGGGCCAAGCATACTCACTGGGCTGATATAGGTGTATGTCCGACCAATCTACATCTACATCCGCAAGGCTGGTCATGGGACGGCCTTGGCTGTCCAGCACGGGTTTGACCACATCGGGCAGGGCAAAGCCCTGGGTTATAGAACAGCCAAAGGTACGCAGCGTCATCTATAGAGATAGTTCACCGACGTTTCATTTTCACGCCACTTTTCCGCACCGTTTTTAAGGTGGAAGCGTTCAGCCATTTCTGTCTTGGGACTCAGTGTGACGTAGGTCATGACTTCGGGATGTGTTTTTTTAATTTCGGCCTGTGCTTCTTCTATCAGCCTACGGCCCGCACCCGCAGCATATGACCATATGGTATAGAACACCGCAGTATTGGTGTTCACAACTGTGTCTACCAGTTCTTCTACTCGAGTGGGCACAGATTCTAGGAATTTCACACAGACCACTGCGGTGGGCTCCTGTGAAACATCGTCTTTGAGCACGAAGATAGTGCTGTTTGAATTGATTCTTTGTTCTAGGGGAATCTCAGGTCTCACAGGGTCGTCCTTGACTAATCTTGTGAGATCGTCCCCTAGGTCTCTGATGATGTGTAGCATGTTTTCCCCCTGTTATACGGGTATTTATAATCTGCTACTATTATCTGCGATTTTCTAGGCTCAGCTCTTGATCTTCCAGTTCGCGTATACGATTGGCCAACTGATCTATGACACCTTCACGACGTAGTTCTTTGAACACGAGATTTTCTGTGCTCCACTCCCCAGCACGTTCTAGGCCCGCTTTTCGCATCTTGGTGATCTTGTCTTTGACACGTTCTATGTCTGCGAGTTCGCCCTGATCTAAGACTCGACGTGCGATCCTGACCAGATCTTGATATTTGGCATCTACGGCATTGTCGTCGAATGTAGGGCGGGTTTTTTCAGGTTTGATCACCCACTGATCATTGACTAGGCTGTAGACGCCCGTTGAATGATGTGGTTCATCTTCGCCCTGTACATAACACTCTACTTCGTGTCCACGGATACGTATGTCATGCTGTTCTGACCAAAGGGTTTTCTTGGCAGAGTAAAGTTCACGTTCTTCGTCTGTGGGAGTGCCGGGTACTATGAGATGCAGGTCTAGATCACTGTGCTGAGTCCAGGTATAGTTGGCGTTTGAGCCTGTTACAGTAAGATCTTGGATGTCTAGATCTACACCCACGAAATCTCGGAAATGCTTCGCGATCTGTACTAGATGCTGTTTTACTTCGGGCTCCAGTTCTCCATCACGCCACAGACGGGGATTTAGCTCACGATTTACCGTGGCTGTAACAGATTCAAACATTTCTCTCAGCAGCATTTAGACTCCGTAACGATTCTTTTTGGGTTGGGCCACAGGGCTGATGTTATTGGTGTCCTGTGGTTCATGGCTGGTTCTATCTGCTACAGGAACACCCCGTTTGCCAGTCTGTCGTTCGGCGCCCTTGATGATATCCTCATCGCCCTGAGAATAGGCCACGACCACGGCATTTCTACTGGTAGGACCCTGAGCGTGTGTTAGAGTGTGATCAGCCATGGCCAAGCCAAATCTATAGATCTGATAAGGGTCGCTGCTGGGCATTCCGGGATACTGATAGGTGGCGCTCATGGGCCCACTCTTGGAGTTAGGGAATGCTCTTTCAGTGATGAATTCTTTTGCTCGCATCCATTATTTAGCCCATCTCAGGTGATAGTTTAATAATGTCTGATCATTGTAGAATTCCGCGATCAAACGGCAGTACATGTCGCGACGCTCTAGCATTAGCTGGCAGTTTTCACGCTGTTGATCCAGCAGCCACCGGGTCTGTGCCAGTCCTATGGTTTTGTGTACTTTGGGCCAATCTATTTCTATGTTTTCGCCTTCGGAAGGTAGCCAACGATACAATTCTACTGCTTTACTCTTCATCTTGTGTTAGGTTATTGATAAACTGTTTGAGCTTGGTGCTTTCTACGATGGCTTTGGGTGCGGGTCCTAGGCTAGATCCTCTGCTGGGGTCTATGACACCGTCTTCATCTACTACTGTTGAAGTACGGCTCTTGATCTGGCTGATGATCTGGCTGCTACGTGCCTGTGATTCCTGCTCCTGCTGATCTTCGGGTAGATCAGTGATCCTTAGCGTTTCTATGTTGTACTCTAGATCTATCTTTTGTCCTACACCCGATGATGAACGAGTCTTCATCAACTGTAGCTGATAGCGTCCACGCTCACGCATAGCCCTGGAGGTAAAGATACCAAAAACGTTGTCTGCGGTCTGGATCTTTGAAAGTCCGCCGGATATATGGCTGTGATCGAATTCCACTTCTTCCACAGCACCGCGATTCAGCTGTGCGGCAGTGACAAACACACACTGTTTTTCCATGGCCAAGTTACGCAACTCTTCTGACACAAACTTGTCTTTGATGAATAGATCTGCGGGGCTAATCTTCTTAGAGATAGGCATCAATAGATCCATGTAGTCTACTAGGAGTACATCTACCCTGCGTCCAACTTGTATTTCATACTCTTTGAGATAGGCACGTATGTCATTGACAGTCTTGCCTGAGGGCATATACTTGACCTGGAATAGGCCTGCTTTCTTACCCACCAGTTTGACCTTCATTTCAATGTCATCGATGTTGCGGAAAATCTCTTTAGTGCTGACACCTGTGAGCATGGAATCGATACGCATACTGACCAATGCTTCTGAAAGTTCCAGGGTTAGATAGACCACGTTCATGCCGTTCAACGCCCAGTTAACACCAAGGTTGGCTAAGAACAGACTTTTACCCGCACCTGAGCCACCTGCGAAAATGTTCAGTTCTCCGCGGTTCATTCCGCCGAACAGTCTACGATCCATGCTAGACCAACCTGTACTGACCTGTCCATTCTTGTCTTTGAGCCCCATCAGACGTGCTCTGGGATCAGCAAAATAGTCAGTGCCCATATCACGAGCAAGGCCAATCTGTACCGCTTCTTTGATCTTGGCCTCCACTTGACCATAATCATGTTTTTCTAAGAGATCCGCAGATTCAATAATCGCACGTTCTAGACTCTTGTGTCTAGTGAACTGTTCGAACTCATCCATAAACCAATTTAGATGCCCATCTTTAAGATCACCAGGATCTTTGAGTTCGGTACCGCAGGTAGCATTGACCATTTCAAACTCTGGCAATACTGTATACTGTTCTGCGTACTTGTGTAGGAATTCAGCAGCTTCTTGTAGTTTCCTATCGAACAGAGTGTAGTCAAAGATGCCTTGACAGCGTACAAATGTTTCTGCGTCAGACATCATTATTTCTAGATACAACTTCTGTACGTCATAATCGTAATTCTTAGACATGTTTAATCTTCACTTTAATTTATATTATACACTCTTATAAGTTGGTCAGCAACCGTTCATCAATCCGTATCCTGGTATCCAATGACAGTAGAGCAGCACCGATGGCACTGCTGGGATCACCGGGATTAGACAACCGCCATACGCGGTCCCATTGTTTATCTAGGTATTGATTGTATTGGCTGTTCATAGCACAGCCGCCCATATATACCAAATTCTTGCTGTCAGATAAACGCCGGGCTATCAACATGACCATGTCTGCCTGTTCTTCGAATACTCGTTGTACGGCAGCGGCGATGTCGTATTTGTCCTGCTCTGTAACGATAGGCCACGGCCAATCTAACACACCACAGTGTAGATTATATCTTAGACTAACAACACCGTTGAAATAATCTTTTACAGTTTCGTAGTATTTTTTTGGATCGCCTCGTTGGCTGTCTTTCTGTAATAAATGTTCTTCGGCTACGGGCTTATAACCAATTAACTGGGTGAACGCTGAATAGAACATGCCTAGGCTATCTGGATAACTGCGACTCCATAATTTCTTAAGTTCTTTGCCCTGCCCTTGCCAAATAGATGCTGATTCCCATTCCCCCATGGCATCTAACACTACGATAGTCGCAGAATCGAACGGGCTAGTATAGAATCCTGCGGCAGCGTGACTTTTGTGATGAGGAAAATATCTGACCTTAGCATAGCCTAGATTGCTTTTCTTTAACCATCTGCTAGGCAATACATTCATGTCAAAGGCCGCGGCATATTGGCCCGCATACAACTGACGAGTTTTCTTTAGCCAAGGTCTTTCATACCATGCGATTACGCTAGGACCACGACCACCTGAACCATCGATGGATCTGCGTATAAGGTCAGAATCTCTGTCACGACCTTTGACAGATTCAAATCTTTTTAATTGATACCCTTCAAACACCGCTATGCTGATATCGTGATTGAGAGCGTTTATTCCCCAGGTAATCATTTGTAGATAAAAGGATCTCTTTTACGCAGTTCTTTAATGCGTTTACGATACCTTAGCCAATCTCTAAATCTTCTCCATAATTTAAACATTATCTTGTACCTTTTTATCAAACTTGTTCTTATATAAATTTATCCGTATCGCTCCCTGCTGTGCTGTTTTAATAGCATCAACGATCACAAACAGACTACCATATTTTTTCACAGCATCCGAGCAGTCTTTTACATCATCGCTCCAATTAGGAAAGGCCACTGACCAATCCCACTTTAGAGCATGTTCGATCAACTTGCTGCCTGCTCGATCTTGGTCGGGAATCACTATGACTTCTTTACCCATCTTATTGATCAGTCTAGCCTGATTCTCAGATATTTCATTATGTAACAATGCTACACCGTTGACTGCCATAGCATCGAACGGGCCTTCGACTACGAATAGATATCGTTGGTCTTGTGTTATAGCATCTAGATTAAACACGAAATTAGGATGTTGGTCTGACAGGTATTTAGGTTTGCCGTCACGGACTTTTCTAGCAGTCCAACCTACAACTCTACCACCGTAGGTAAATGGAACGATAACTCTATCTTTGATATCCAGCGGCGTCCAGTAGAATCTAGGATCTAACGGATCACAGTCCCTACCTACGAGATAACTGACTACTTCTGCTAGCTGTGCGTCAAGTTCTTGATCTAGTTCTTGATCTATCCATTCAGATATGGGTAAGGCACCTTCTGGTAATGCTTTGTTGGCAAAGTCAATGAGCTCACGATCTGGTGTACGATCTTCTGCGCCGCCTTCGGATTTCATAGCTTCAAAGACCATCATATTGATGTCATCATCTGGGGCACCTAGCCAAATCATCAATTGCCTTAATTTTTGGCTGATCTGTCTACCAGGTTTCCAACTAGCTGTATAGCCGCAGTTAAAACAGTTAAAGACTAACCCGTCAGAAAATTTCACTCCGCCACGCTGCCGTGTATCAGTGTTTTCTCCTCTATGATGACAACAAGGAGCATCAAAACTGATCCAGCCACTAGGAGTCTGCTTCTTTTTATAAGGAAGATGTTTGCGAAAGATGTCTACGACCAGAGCCATAGACTAATTATACTATATCTGTGTAGTGCTGTCAACATCAAAAGCACCATCGATTACCTGTAATTGACCCAAAGCATCATATTGGCTATCGCCATATAACGGGAATCTATTTCCATCACCGTCGGTGTAGAACATGCTGAATTGGTAGTATCCGCGTTCTAAATCCTGAATGTCTGATTCGGTTAACAGCACGTACATTTTTCCATCGCCGGCTGTTTCGATTGTCACTGCTTTTTGTAACTGTATTCCCTTGGTATCTACCGCAACTATATTGAATGTTACGCTGACTAGTGTGCTGATATCCTTGGGTTTGTTGTCGTTGTTTCGGACCTGGAAGTCGAGACGATTATCCACGCCCTTGTAGATTTTCATTGTTCTTTGATACACTTTTCTAACCCTCTCCTTAGTCCAAGAGCCAAGATTAGTATATATGGTCATTCGATTCGAATATAAATAACACGGATTGAGCTGCATATTTTAGTGGCCCTATAGACTAGTATTTATCGATGAGAATAAGCCAAAATTTACAAGAGAACTTTCCCTTTATATCTGTGATCACGTATGTGGATCGAGAATATGTGGGAATTATAATAAACCAAGATTCTGCTATCACTAGCATCTATGACTATAGCTCACTAAAAACAGAATCAGAAAAAACTAAATTTCTAGAATTAGGTGAAGTTTGGTGGTGGGAATCAAATAGACAGATTCCTATCAGCATATTCCTAGCCAAAGAAATGATAAATTTTAGATATGTTATTAGGAACTTCAGTACCAAAGATGTTAAAGTGATGTTTGGTCCTGTGACCAGTCTTAATGATATTATGACCAAACGTGTTAAACGAAAGTCTATAACACTGATTAGAAAAGCAAAATAGTCAACTGTATCCGTAGCTGATCTTTTCGCAGATCAAGTTCATTTGTACTACGATAGCAGTAGCATAGGCTATAGCGTGGCTTTTCTTAAAATAGTAGTCATCGTTCTCCGGTTTCGTCCACACTTCCTTCATCACCGTAGTCCATTCTTTCCCAATCAGATAACGTTTCGCTGGTCTGATCATTGCCAGTACTGCGGCTAATTGCTCTATAGATCTTGGTTTGCTTTGTCTCAGAATAGACCCATGCCCATTCACATGAAATAGGAGTTGGGTAAAGTCGTCTTGTTCCAATAAGTCCCATAGCGGTTCTGTCTCCATAAGTTGAATGAGATGCTCTTCATCTCGTACATCTTTGTAAACGCTTACATTTAAAAAGTCGATCTTAAAATATTCTTTTTCTTCTGCCGTTTCATATTCAAAAGAACAGATATTTTTGACAGCATCAACCGGTACAGCGTGTAAGTACACACCTGTGTTGTGCGGCACTAGTTCTGATCGATCAAGCCGGCTAGCCTTGACATGTTTAATAACAGACAGGGCCTTGTTACGGTCTTCAAAGTCGATATCGATATCTGGCATTACTGTAATCTCGTGCTTTCAAACAACAATAGTGGCAGCGTTGATGCTAGAAATTCTGCGTACTCTTGGGCATCTTCGTCATCATTGAAACCAGAAAACATTACCATGACTCTATTACTTTCCTCGTCAATACGCACTTCTATGTCAATGTCGTCTCGAGAAAGATATTCTTCATTCTCGGCCAACTCTTCTGTGATTTCTTCTTTTTTCATTATGGTATCCTAGCTTCTTTGATAATTTCTTTAACTAATTCAAAATCACCGGGGCTGTTCTTAAATCTTCTATTCCAATGGTCCGGATCTAATACAGTAGAAATAATTTCTATCTGTTCGCTATTTAACTTCGTTAGCATCTTACGACCACTATTACAGTTTAAAATGATCCAAGGACTGATCAATCCATCGCGTATGTGCTGGGTAATTCTATTCATATTAGCATATAGGAAATAATGTTCCCATTCGGCAGCGTTTTCCTCTGCCCAGGCCAACATAGTATTCATTGTACGCTGTATGGCACCGTCAGCGGGTTCTGATTTTACCAGATCTACTAGATATTGATCATATAATTCATCTCGGCACCAATGATCTAACTTTACTCCGCTTTTGATAACCCATTCTATATATTGTTCTGGATAGATAGGGTTGGCGTTAGATAAGAAACTGCCAAATTTGATAAAAGCATTGTAATAGGGACTATCAACAAATTCTTCAAATGTTTTTTGTCGAGTAGCTCGTTGTGCTATCTGATAAAACTTTTGGTATGCGATCAACGCAGCCTGTACATGTTTTTCATTCCTACTAAGATGCCTACGTTTTTTCTCGCAGACGTGTACAGCCAAAGTTTTTTCTTTGGTGAATTCTTTACCGCAATATCCGCACTTATAACTTGAAGTCATTAATCTGCTTGTCCGTATAGCCATGATCTCTAGCTAATCGTTTCAGTTCTTTGGTATCCATCATTTTAGATAAAACTTCGAGGTCATCTAATTTAGCAGTAGGATAGATTGTCTGTAAAAACTGATTCTTCTTGTTACTAGGATCAGCTTTTCTTTTTAATGCCATCCACTCGTGGAAGTGTATCTTTTTGCTTTCATGCCCGCAGGCACACATCAACTGCCACATCAACTTAGGATGCTTAGATATCAAATAAAAATTCTTATTGACGAATTCGTTAACTAAAATCAAATAGTGCTCTGCTAGATCTTGATTGTTTGTTCTAACATTGCTGACATACCTATTCAACAGGAAGAATGCTACAGATTTTTTTTCTTCGTCTGAAAATTCGTCCCAAGATTCTTTCGATCCTAGATCTATCGCGGCCAATATAGTTTTAAGTTCGAGTTTCGCTGTCATCGTTTTTACTCAGATAATATAATAGTTTAGCACGTTCTAAGAGATTTTTCAACTCCTCATTGCCTAAAGATGCTCGTCTGATATCGTGCCATAATTGATTTTCTAAAACATCATCCAAACTGGCACCTCGAACTCTCGCAGGATTATCGTCGAGTTTCCAATCGTAGCCTATAACTATTCGATCTTCGGCTGGTGCTCCCATTTCTCGAGCATATACAGTACCGCCTTGTCTTTCATAGATATAAGTAGCACCAGGTTTAAGAGATCCCATTATAGTTCTCCTTTGATTTTTTTAATAAGGAATTCATCCCTGTCGACCCACCTAGTTTCAAAGGCAGGGTCTCCCGGCCCAGTCCACATGGCCACTACACGATATGCCCGTTTTAACCACAACGATCTATTTGAATAATGGCATCTGCGTGGCCAAAGAGAAAGTTTTAGATTTTGTCCGATACAGTTCCTACGAAAAGAGTCTTCTCTCCAATCCATGTTAAGTCCCGGTATCGGCATCAGAATAACTTGTCCAATTGTAGTACTTCACTCTGTCTAGAAATTTCTTTGACAAAAAATACACATGGTGGTGATTCTCCGTCCCTGATAGGTACAGTTAGCAGTTGATTGTTTTTCATCTTAGGAAAATACCATTTAACATCATTGTATATATTGATGATTTCGATAGGCAGATACTCTGGCCTAAATCCGTTGATCGGATTCAAACTAAATGCTTCAAACCCTCGCTCATTAATACTAGTCAACGGCAAGACTTCGGGATCCATGCCACACTCTTTATCACCGACTACCATACTCCAATCTAAAGGCATCTGTATCTCGTGGCCTCCGATTTTCATAACGATAGCAGGTGCGTTGAAAGATTCTAAAAAGATAAGAGGGACAAAATAAAAATCCGGATCACTGGTATTGCTATTGTCTAATACTGAAAATCTCGTATCTTCTTCTACTTCTTCCGGCAATTCGTTTAAATCGAATGCTTCATTTTTTAATGTTAATATTCTCATATGGTTACCTTGTTAATATTGAAAGGATAGTGAGCATCCTTGTAAAATTTCTTTCGCTCTGTTAAATGACGCTTGGCATATTTCGTACCCCCGGTTATGTCCCAGATTTGTACGAAGTCTTTGTCTTCTGCTTTTCTAATACCTCGCCCAATGCTTTGTATAACGCGGACAAAGCTCTTTCCGGGTTCCACAAGAACCAGATTAAAAATCCTAGGGATATTAATACCCACAGCGGCCACACCGTAAGTCGCCACAATAATCTTGTTATCACTTGTTTTAATTTCATCATAGCTTTCTTTTCTGTCTTTGGTCTTGACGGACCCGCTGATAAAGTCCACATCTTTTAACCTTTCTTGTAACATCTTTCCTGTTTCTATACGATCGATCAATACTAGAGTATTTCCTGATGAGGATATACTTTTGATCCTTTCTGCCATCCAATCTATACGTGAGGAATCGGTAACTAGATATTTCAATTCTTCGGCATAACTTCTAAACTCTTTAATTTCAATAGTCTGTAGTACTTCAACGTGACATTGTGCTAATACATTTTTCTGTTGTAATTCGTGTGCTGAAATCTTGTTAATAACAGGCCCTATGCTGGCTAAGATACTCTGGAACTCAAATTTTTCTTTAGGGATAGTTCCAGTCAGTCCCCATCTTATAGGACAGGTTGCTAGATCTCTAGTTAATATATTTTTCAATACTTCTGCTTTGGCTTGATGAACTTCATCAACGATAAAAGCAACAACTCCGTTTAGAAAATCTGCTAAAGTCATCGCGTCCGGATCATCTTTACTTTTCTTATCTAATACATTTAGACTCTGCCAAGTACAGATAGTGTGTGTTTTTCCTAGTTCTTTTCTATCACCGTAATAGACACCTACGTCTAGGCCAACGTTGCGGAAATCTTCTTCAGTCTGTTCGACTAATGATTTATTAGGCACAACTACCACAGACCTGCCATACTTTTCACAGCAATGACTCAGGGTCGCAGTAGTAATCGTTTTACCAGCACCAGTTGCGATTTCCTGTAGGCATTGTGGGTTCTCTAAAAACTTGTTGATAGCGTCATATTGATAATCTCTCAACATGATAGGCTTGCCTGCCTCGGGATGTCCCTTAGGCCAAGTTACTCCTTGGTCGGCCCAATAGGTTTCTGTGACTTTTTTGAACTCTAGTTGTACAGACCTACGTTGATCCTCAACGTCTATTTCATAGCCATCATTGGTTACTATTTCTAAGATTTCTTCAAGGTGGCACATATAGCCTGTACCGCCTATGCCAAAGAAAGCCACAGTGCCATCCCAACGTCCCAACCTGTAGGAAGGTTGATATCTTGCCCACGGCACGTCGACTTTAAACTTATTGGCTAACTTACGTCTTGTTTCTAACGATAGCCCTTCGAGTTTGACATTTACCTCATCTCGGATTATTAATTTACAACTCGACAATTTTATTTTCCTTGTTCATTGAAGGCTTAACATTGCCAACGTAAAAAACCGTATGGTGATGTTTGATGAATGTTGATGTTTGTTTACTGGTAGCAGGATAGAGACTATTACTTATCAGGATTTTCGGTGAAAAATCACCCGAGGTCATCCATTTCGGTGGTTTATGTTGACAAATGAAAATCTTTCCTGTAGACACTGATCCACCGAGATTATTATTTTTTATCCACTGGTTGAATTTTTTTCCGCCTTCTTCTTCATTGCTAAATCTAAAACACACTCGTATGGCATTTTCGTCAAATCCGGCCTCTTTGAATGCCATAATATATCTGTTAACATCTTCGATGAGATCGCTGGCACGATCCAAAAACAATACCACAGGGTAGGCATCCAACGACTGTATGAACGAAAAACATTCAGATAAATCTCTAAGCCAGAAGTTGGTTTCCTTGGTGGCAAAAAAACGTTCTAGTCTGGAATTTTTGTCAAAATTTACCAGACAATAGCCCATGCTCCGTGCTAGAAATAAATCTTTGATCTTATCATTGATTCGATGTTCATCGAAATAATTTTTTGCTGTCTGTGTATAATTGTTAATTTCAACTACATCGTTGAGTACCTGAGAATGCGGAGAAAAATCCTCCTCTCTACCCCAAATTTCTTCGACTTCTGCGACCACGGCTAAAAATTCCTCTGAAATTTCAAAACCATTGTTTCTAACGAAATCGTGAAGCCGAATCAAATTTATATCATGTAATTTGATTTTCTGTACTCGTAATTCGTCATCCCACACAGCAGGAGATTTTTCGTTTTTACTGGTAAATTCTTGGAGAAAACTTTCTTTAAGGGCGAATGGAAATTTTAGATAGACGTAGGTCGTACCTGATGCCTCAGTGACTATCGAAACACTCTTAGTATAGTCTAAGGTTCTAAAATTACTTTTCCATACCGGCGATGCGATGATCGCAGAAATGTCATTTCCAGTGATATTTTTATAGGAATTTTGGTATTTGGTTAATATCCTTATCAAGTAGTCAGCTTGTTTTTTGGTCAACTGCTTACCTGAAGTCAAAGTGGTATAGAAACTGGAAACAGCACTATAGTCAGTGCTTTGAGTGATGATACTTCCATCCAACAATTTTTCAGCTAGATCAAGGAAAACGTCTTCGATGTAGGTGTTATATGACATTGTATAATAATAACAGATTCACTATAAAAAAGCAAGTCTTTGCTTGCCAATAAATATCAATTGGAGGATCATATGAGCAGAAAATTCGCTGTAGTTACAACATTCCACGAAGCAGGATATAAGAAATACGGTCGTAGGATGATTGAAACCTACCTAAAAAACTGGCCTTCAGAGGTCACTCTTTATCTATATCCCGAAAAAGTCAATCCGACTGTGCCCGACCATTCCAGGATAGTATTGACAGACTTAGATACAGGAGTTCCGGACTTGAAAGCATTCAAAGACAAGTGGCGAGATGTGCCACATGCCAATGGTGACATTTCAGGAGTACCGAGACTAGCATCGAGAAAAGACAGCCACAAGCCGTTTAAGTGGGATGCTGTGAGATTCGCTCACAAAGTCTATTCAATTTTCCACTGTGCTAAAAATTGTGACGCCGATGTGTTGATTTGGATGGATGCCGATACCATATGCCATAGTCCTATAACTATGGAGCAGATAAATTCTCTAATTCCCGAAGACCGAGATATCTGCTTCCTAGGTCGAAAAGGTAAATTTTCAGAATGCGGTTTGTATTCTATGAATCTGCGTTCCCTACAGACAACAAGTTTCTTAAGAGAATTCCAACGCATGTATGATCGAGCAGAAACTGGAATTTTTTATCTCGACGAATGGCATGACAGTTTTGTGTTTGATGCTGTGCGCCGAAAGCTGCCCTTCCTACAGTCCTTAGACTGGAGCAGCCATCTAATCATAGGTGAAGGACATCCGCTGATCAACAGTGCGTGGGGAGCATATCTTGATCATCTCAAGGGAGATCGAAAAGACCTAGGCAAGAGCCTTAAAAAGGACCTCAGGATCGCAAGGAAAGAAGCATACTGGCAATGAAAAGTTTTGTGATCTTTCAAAATCAGATCGACATGAGTGTAAAATTCGCTCAGGAAGCCGTCGAAGAGGCAGGTAAATTTGGTATTTTTCTTAGGGGGTGGGTAGGCAGCGATGGTCTCAAAGATCAACATAAGTTTGAGCAGTATGGTATCAAGAATTTCCTCCAGGACAAGATAGAAAAATTGCCAGGAGTCAAAGGTTGCTTTCTTAGTCACTACGAATTGTGGAAAAAATGCCTAGATGAAGGCGAAACTTTTCTAATTCTTGAGCACGACGGAATTTTTATCAGAGAACTTCCTAAAGACATAGAGGATCATTTTGATCATGTACTAAATCTTGATCCTTATGATCAGTTCAGCGAGGACTACAACGAAAAAATTGAAAAAAGTCTGTCAATGCCGGTAAAAATACAAGAAGCCAAGACATATGATCATGACAAGGCAGGTATGTATCTTCGCGGTGCTTATGGTTATCTAATTAAACCTCAAGGTGCTGAAAGATTGATCAACTTTGCTCATGATAAAGGTGCGTTGCCCACTGACAAACACATAGGCACCGCAGTCGTTGACATAAAAACCACTTCTGTGCCTGTGGTTAGGCTACATAAATTTTTTAATATGAAAAATTTGAGAAAATTTAGTCTTACAAAAAACTTAGAGAAATTTACAATATGAATTACGAAAAAAAAATTTATAGTCAACACGGAGAAGATGGCATTATTGAGTTTTTAATCTCTAAATTAAAAAAATCAGAAAAAACTTTTTTAGAAATAGGTTATAGTGCAGGCTTACAAAATAATACACTAAACTTGTCAAAAAACCATGATTGGACAGGAGTTGGTTTTGATTACCGAAAACAAATCGTGGCTCCGCCGAAGGGCGTGACGGTTATTACAAAATGGTTAGACATAGATTCTATTGATTTTATTTTGAGTCAAAGCGGAACTGATATAGACTTTTATTCTATAGATATAGATAGTATTGATTTTTGGTTAACGGTAGGTTTATTAGACAAGGGGTTAAACCCGAAATTTGTTTGTGTAGAAATATGCGGAAGTGCTGGGCCTAATGTGTCAGTGGCTCCACCGATTAGAGAAGGGATCAGATATAATAAATTTTATATAAATGGTGCTTCAATAGCTGCTTGGAAGAAATTTTGGAATCACCGAGGATACGATTTTTTAACTGTAGATTCTAGCGGTATCAACGCATTTTTTTATAAAAAAGAATACTTTGACGATAGTATAGATACATACCCAACAATCGATTGGATCCAACCTAAAAAGTTTTTAGATTTTGAAGAATGGAAGAAAGTTTTTACTGCTCAGGCGACTTTAGAAGAATCTTCGATAACTGGCAATGAGAGATTATTTAAATGATTAAATTAAACGAATATTGGCATGTACCAGAAATCGACTTTATATCAGAAAAAGTAAAAAATTCTAACGAAGAATCAAATTACGAAATGGTGTTTAGAAAATTTGTTAAAGAAAATCATCCTAATAAAAATGTAATGATTGATATTGGAGCAAACATCGGAATTTACTCTAGATCATGCTCGTCGTTTTTTAAGGAAGTCCATGCGTTTGAACCGGTTGAAAAAATTTTTAATTGTTTGAAAAAAAATACCGAAAACTGTAATAATGTTTTTTTATATAAATGCGGTATAGGTACACGAGAAACAGATGCTAGATTCTTATATAATAAAAAGAATTGTGGAAACACAAAACAAATAACAGAATCAAACATAACAAATGAAAATATTTTTTTATCAGAAATATATCCACTTAATACATTTAAATTTGATGATGTTAATTATATTAAAATCGATGTAGAAGGATTTGAAATTCAAGTACTAAAAAACTCTAAAGAAATCATCGAAAGATTTATGCCATGGATACAGGTAGAAGTTAACACAGACTTAGCTGAAATTCAGAATGTAATAAAATCCTTCGGCAATTTCGATATTATTGACTTAAAAAATAAACATAACAAACTTTTTGTACCGACAACCGGAAAAAATATTTTAATATGAAGTATCAAATAATTACAGGAATGTCAAAAATCTATTTTGAAAGTATCGGACAACATATGATCGATTCTTGGCTTAGACATTGGCCTTCTAATTTTAATTTAAAAATTTATTCCGAAGACAATTTAAATATATCTAATAAAAGATTAGAAATAATATCGTTAGACAAGTTTGGTATAGAATATCATAATTTTCAAAACTCTAATATTGTTAAATTAAATGCTAGATCAAAAACATTCGCTAAAAAAGCATGGCCGATAATGTCACACTTAGAAAAGAATACTGGTAGATTAATATGGTTAGATGCTGATGTTATAACTCAAGATACTATCACAGAAGAATGGTTAGACTCTCTCTTACAGCCTAATGATTTTAGTTGCCACTTAGGGGTTCCTCAAGACCAATACTATTCTGTAGAGACCGGCTTTTTTATTATTAATTTAGAAAATAAATTTAAAGACGAATTTCTTAAAAAATACAAAGAAATTTATTATAACAGAGATTTTTCAAATATGAAAAAACCATTTGACGGTGATGTCTTTGGTCGAATAATAACTGAAATGAAGACTGATAAGAATTTTGTGTTTAATGATTTAAGTCCGTCTCTTGACAGTTTCAGTCCATTTAACAAAGTGTTTAAAAATAAAATGAAACACTACAAAGCAAAGAAAAAGCTATCTTTTATAAGTGATGATCATGCCGTCTAGTTCAAAAGAAGGAAAATCTGAAATCGTCGAATGGTGTCGTCAACTTTCTAATGTTGACAATATTTTAGACATAGGTGTAGGAAAAGGAACATATATACACCTCCTAAAAAAGAAAAAACTTTTTAGAGAATCATCCTGGTCTGGTATCGAAGTCTGGACACCCTATATAGAAAATTATAATCTTAAAGAATTCTATAACACGATCATAAACGAAGATGTTAGGAAAGTAAATTTTGACAAATTAAAATTTGATCTGGTTTTCATGGGAGATATTTTAGAACATATGACCAAGGAAGAGGCTATCCAGTTAGTTACAAAACTTTCTAATATATCAACTTATTGTGTTATTAGCATCCCTATCGTACATTATCCCCAAGGAGAAGCATTCAATAATCCTTTTGAAAAACACGTCAAAGACGATTGGAGTCATCAGGAAGTCTTAGAATCTTTTCCTAATATAATAAAGACTTTTCAAGGAAAAAAGATAGGTTGCTATCTATTGAAATTTAAATAAATTTTTTGATGTGTTGCCAGGCTTGGCCACTAGCCGCTTCTTCGTTGTTCCAGTGGCTCATAGCAATCTTCTCAACCCACTGCTGTCTTTCTGGCAGTATCGGAGTTTCTATCATTGAGAGATTATGATTACTTACTTCGAATGCTTGACTGACTCTAGGATTAGGATCTGTTACGAAAACCGGTATTCCTTCTATAGCAGCAGCTACCGCTGGGCTACTGTTATATGTGATAACTGACCAAGCATTCCTAAAATCATCGACTATAGAACTGTTTGAGCTCACAGTATATAAACCTTGTTTGTTGTTTGACATCGCAGTTTCCTTAGAACCTTTAGCACCTGGATGCGACCTAACAACTATCGGTCTATCAGAATATTTTCTGATCTCTGATATAGTGTTATTCAACCATTGATAGACATCTAGTCCGCCCATCGACCAACCCCCGGGCCTCTGCGTACATATCAATATATGATTTCCGTTGGTATGCCAATCTTTAAGACTTATACGTTGATCACGACTGATCTGTTTCCAACGATTGGGATCTACTTCGTCCCAGAAATAGTTAGCTGTTGTAGGAAACACTCCATCAAAGCTGTATCTTAGATATCTATCTTTATTCGTAGGATCTGAATAGTTGAACAGATTGCTATCAACTACCAGTGTATGTTTTCTTTTTATTTTTTGATGCTGTATGGCAGCTTTCCTGACTAGTAAATGCGGACTGTTGTCGCTGCCTTGATGTACCCATCCTTGGATGAAAGCAACATCACAGTCTATCATGGTCCTTGCCTGTTGTAGATATCCATCGTCGCCGGTTTTTTGAACGCCTGAAATAAATCGAGAGATTATTTCTCTTTTGTGTTGATTTTTAATACCCGGCGGTATTCCAGAAATATAACCAACTACCTTAATCATAGTCGTTGAACTTTTTTCCAGAATTCTTCAGTAACAGACACACACTCGTCTATAGCATATTCATATGTTTTTGTTTTGTCGATAGCATCAGCTATTTTTTCATTCTTTAACAATACATACGGTTTGTGTTTTAATAATTGGAATTTAGAACTCCACACATCAGTTAAAATCACACGCTTACCTAATAATGTTCCCCAATATACACCGTGGAAACTATTAGTTACGATGATATTCGCAGATCCTAATATTTCAATAGTTTGCTCTATATTACTACCTGTGTTCATAAATCTCGGCATAGGAATATCTCCGAAATCTTTAGTCAACTGCTTCTTGTGTTCAAACCAGATAATATCATTTTTAATTTCGTATTTTTTTCTTAATGCCGGATGCATACAACTAGCACAAGGTGCCCATTCATAAGTTTGTCCAAAATCTCTAATTCCTACGAGATCGAAATAATTGAGATATTCAGGATAGGTTATCAATGATGCTTTCTTAGAAGGATCATCGTTGTGTCCAGCACCCCAAATGATTTTTTTAGATTTATCGGAGGATAAACTTTTCAGTGTATGATTTACTAGATTAGAAAATTGTTCAGTGAATTGTCGATGAAGTTCTGAATTTTTCGGATCATTTAGCAGCCATGAATTTTTTCTAAATGTTGATAACTGAGCACGATCACCACCGCCTATGACTGATAAAAGTTTATCAAAATTACTGTTAGAAATTAGGCCACCTCCGCCTACGATTATCTTTGTATCAGGATTGATTTTAAAATCAACGGGCCATTCGTCTAAATCGATACTATGATATTGATCTTTAGTTAAAAAATATTGTAAAGGATCTGACGCCATGTCTCCTACATTATTTTTGTCTTTTCTATGTATTACTAGATATTTTATATCAGCCATTTAATATTCTCCACACACTGCCGTCTTTCATTTCATTGTAACTAAACTGACCATAGGCCAAATGACAACCCCAGGCAAATAATTTATCACTGTCAGGGTAATAGGGTTCTTCGATACGGCTCAGATCCTGTAAGCTCACTGGACTAGCAGCGTTACAAGGTGCTAGTGTAAACACTGGTATGCCGTGGAAGATGCTTTCTACAGCAGCTACGCTATTAAATGTGACTAGAGCAAATACATCGTTGTCGAGCGCCTGTTGTAGTGTGTCTGTGGTAATTCTATCTATTCTAAGTTTAGCACGTTCCCTGATTTGTACAGGTCGATCAGTGTATTGTTTAATCTTTTCTACAGTTTCTTTAACCCACATGTCTTTATCTATGCCATAAAATTTACAGGGTTTTTCATCGGGAGCAGCGATTAATATCTTACTGCCTGTCTTTTTCCAAGGTTGGAATTTTTTATTGAATCGTTGGAATCGATCAGCAGGTCTAGGAATTATGTCGCTGTGCTGTAGATTATTCTTGACTATGCGGTGCCATAATTTCCAACCGTTGGGATTAGATTTGGTTTTCTCGTTCCCGAAGTAGCCTGTGTCAACATAATAAAAATCTCGATGGTCTCTCCAACAATTTTTCATTATCTTGTCTTTGAGAATTCCTCTAAGGACGATTGGATCTTTACTATGCTCGTAGACAAAATCGTCGGTGTTAACTAATGTTCCTTTAGAACCTCGACAAAATTGATTGATGTATTCGTCTTGTCCGTTCTTACTTAAGAATATCATGCTGTTGGCAATGTTCCGTTAACACACGTTCTCTATGCCATTCGTTGGCAAAACTTCCTTGTGTGGCGAATTCATGGAAGCATGGAGTTCCTAACGTGTAGTGTACTAATTTAGCGTTAGGATTATAGTCATATTCGACATCTAGCCAATTCCACTCGGGAGGTAATTCACCGATGCGATCATCGTCTAACCAAGTGAATCTATGTAAATCTGCTCCTGTGGCTTTCATCACAAATTCTGGTGTTAACTTTCTATTAGGAAAACTATTACAGTTCCATAGTATAACACTTGACCAATTTTTTCTAGGATAGTCTTCATTTTTTGAACCTAGATACTTTACAGGCATTTTTGTTTTATAATCGTGCTTGACAACTTGTACATCCTTGCCCATTTGCCTAGCGTCCCATAATTCTGCGATATCGCCTCGAACTATCATGTCGCCGTCGATGAATATAGCATGTCCTGTCCAGTTCATAAGATAAGGAACTAGAAATCTAGTATAGATAAAATGATTACTACCGTCGGTATGTGTTTCTGTGTAATCTTTAAAAAGATTAAGTGCTACTGGTATGATGCTTACTGGCCTACTGGCATTTCTAATAATACTGTTTACACAGGTATGATATGCGATCGCTTCTCTAGGATCGTATCCAATAAAAATCGGTATCATGCTTCCCCCACTGATAAAATATAACTATCGTGTCTAAAATGTGTTACTTTTTTAAAATGATTTCTTAACAAACTATCAATGCTAGCTTCAGTAAATGCTCGCTGCCACTCGGGTTTTTTCTTTACAATCAACGATAATATAATAAATTTATCTGCGAAGTTTTTAATATTAGACAACGTAAAGTCGGGGTCTTTAAGATATTCTAAAACACCCAACAACAACCCTACATCAAACTTTTCATCTAATTTAAAATCTAAATTTAGATCTACATGTAAATCAGCAGTGTCAACAACATCAATACCTAAGTATCTAGATGGGTGACAAAAATCTAAAATTTCTTTGTTTCCACAACCGAAATCTATTATTGATATGTTATTATCAATATAATCTTTTACAAATAGATTCCGTTGACTCCAAGGATTTTTCATCTTCTTTCGATATCCTCTTCCTCACATCGTTCACCGTATTGTATCTCTATTACTTTTAACGGCATATCGGTAGGGTTATATAATTGATGCCACTCTCCGGGATTGATCGTTTCTGTCTTAAATGGTTTGATAGTTTCTTTACCAAATTCCCAATTATTGCCGGCTAACCCTTCAGCAACAAACCATAGTTCAGATCTATACTTGTGTCTTTGCATAGACAATGTCTTACCGGGGTCGACTGTGAGTTCTTTTACTTTTACATGCGGTCCTACAGTATGTAGTACACGATAATAACCCCAGGGCCGTTCTGTTTTAGGTGTTTTCCATTCTTGTAAAATCCACGAGCTGGAATTCATTTTGTCTGAACCCCCGACGCCAAACACAAACTCCAGATTGTCATCCACGATGTCCATTTCCGGAATATTCTTATCTGTTCGATCACCACCGTTGGCGAATACGATAGTCGAGTCTGGAAACATTCGACGGACATTTTTAATGGCTTCTTTTGCTGAACCGTCATTGTCATCGAACAAGATGACAGCATCTACACATTTGATATTTTCGATTATTTGAACACGTTCGTGACCGGGCATAAAGGCAGCACCTTTTTTACGTGCTAGCCATGCGTCGGAATTAACACCGACTATTAACTTGTCACCAAGTTCTTTAGCTGCCTTAAAATATGATATGTGTCCGGAATGGATGGGGTCAAAACCGCCTGTAACTAAGACTATTTTCATAGTCATATTTATAAGGGCAGTTTATTGGCTTTTAAAGATTAGATTGCCAATAAGAAGAATTCTTCAACCAGTTGTAGTAGATTTCAAAGCCTTCATCGATATCTATTTTTGGATCAAAATTGAAATCTCGTCGTGCTCTGGTAATGTCTAATGCTCCGCGACTAGGGAAATCAGCATCTTTATCGCGAACTTCAATAGATCCTTTGCCTACTAATTTTACAGCCAATTCGGCCGCGGCTAACAGTGTCTTACTATGGCTTTTTGTGATGTTGTAGGTGCCGTTGGCTGCTTTCTCGGAAAGTGTAGCGTTTACAAACCCATCTGCCGCATCATCAACATAAGTGAAGTCTAAGGTTTCATTACGACCGTTAACTTTTAATGTTTCGCCCCGCATGGCAGTCAATAAGAATTTAGATATGACCCTATCTTCTACGTCTAACGGACCATAAACCGCACTAGGTCTCAGGATCGTATGTTCGATACCATGTTTGCGTGTATAGTCTTTGAGCAACCATTCGCCAGCAAGTTTAAGGATGCCATATTGTCCCTGTGGACGGCAAACAGCATCTTCTGTGACATAATCTTTAAAGTCACCGTAGACCATACTGGAACTGGCATAGGTAAATCTACGAACACCGTGTTTAACCGCTGCTTCTAACAACACCAGTAGACCTGTGCTCATCACAGTACTGCCCCAACTTGGATTAGCGTTGACTACTTTTTGTCTAGGAAAACTAGCGAGGTGTATGATCGCTTCTATCTTATGATGGGGTAAGAGATAATCAAACATACTACCCTGTAAGATATCCATTTCGTGGATTTCGACATCGCTGATTAGTTTTTTACGCTCAGTGAGAAGGTAGTTTAATTCTGCTTCAGGGATTATTCCGTAATTAGTACAGTTATCATATACAATTACTGTATGTCCGAGTTTTTTTAGTTTTTGAACAATGTTGTGTCCTATTAGACCTAAACCACCGGTTACTAATATATTCATAGAGAAGCGTCTTCCATGCCTGCTACACGGAGTTTAACTATATTTGTCAGCTGCCACTGTTTCTGATCTAGTGCTTTGATAACACCTAACCATTTGTTTCTTAACAGAGCGAATTCGTTGATAATCTTTTCAAAATCTACAACGTCGGCTTCGCCTTCAACAAACTTTTCACAGTCTCTTGAGCTTAGACTACGCTGATAATTTTCTAGATATTTGCGGAAATGTTGGCTACGAAGTCTACGTAGTTCAATATTGAGATATTCGAGAATCGCTTCAATCTCTTGTAGTTGATTAAAACGATTCTCGACTACGCCCGGCATTGATGCTGATACTTTTTCAATATTACCAAAAATCTTACATTCTATCTTAGCAGCCTGTAATTCTTTTTCATAGAATTCAGCCGCGTCAGGAATGTTACTAATATCTTTGCTAACCTTGTCGTACCAACTCACTCGTCATCCTCTTTATAGTCGTCGTATTCTTCGTACTCTGCTTCATCTTCAGCGTCTAGTGAATACTCGATAGCTTCGTCAAGATGAGGATCAATACCTAACATGCTACTCAGCACCGATTCCTTGATGCCGTAGTCCAAAAGAACATTAACAAAATCAAATGCTACATCCTTCTTTTGTTTCTCTGGGATGTGCTCGCTCATCACGTGCCAAAGATCGGCAATCAAATCTTCTTTCATTATACAGTCTCCGGTTGTGGTTCAACATTATTAGTTATCTCAGAATCTAATTTTACCGTACCTTTAGAAACTTCTTCCATAACTTTGTCGAGACACCCTTCTTCGTTTCGTTCCCACTCTTTGCGATAGAATTTAATGATCTCACCATCGGCGGTTACAAAACTTAATCTGTTACCGTCTTTCTTAAGCAGAGACTTTCCTTCAAACAAGTCGACCAGTCCACTATATGGATTCATACCTGTTTCGTAAGGAATTTTAACTTGTACTGATTCAAATGGTTTAGCGTAACGTGTTTTCATAATCTTACAG